>CAACVD010001288.1_pt1 | contig 12076 bp, 9 predicted proteins | sample 2381771 | NCBI WGS metagenome assembly CAACVD01 (sample SAMEA5211965, study PRJEB30684) | marine metagenome | biome: Marine; feature: Epipelagic; material: Water | collected 2015-10-15 | depth 15 m | reverse complement strand
TAAAACTATCAATAATATTAGGCGGACTGTTAGTAGTATCAATTGCTGGATCAGCTTGGTACATAGATTATCAGGCAGATCAGATAAGCACCCTCAAAGGAAATCAATTAATCTTAGAAACGGAAATACAAAAACAAAACGATGCAATAGAAAAGCATTTAGAACAAGCAAAGCAACAACAACAACAAATGAATACACTAGCTGCAGAAAATAAAAAGGCTATGGAGAATGTAAACAAATTACGAAAAACATTTGCAAACTTAGATTTAGATGAATCTGCTTTAGCCAACCCAGAAGATTTACAAAAAAGAATAAACAGAGGATCAGCCAGAGTTATGGCTGAATTAGAAAGATTAAGTAACCCAGAAAAATCAAATGAAAAACCTAGCACTAATTAGTTTGTCAATTTTGCTGGCAAGTTGTTCTACATTTCAACAGGCCGTCAAGCCTGTCCAGGTCAAAACTATAGCTGAAAGATCACCTATATATCATCCACCTCTACCTTATCCTATGAGCTTAACCAATGTAGATTGGGAAGTCATGACACCAACAACAATGCAAGAATATTTAGATAGTTTATCAGCAGGAAACGCACCACCAAGAGCCTTTTACTCCTTGTCAGCTAGAGAGTATGAAAATCTATCTATGGATATGGCAGAGATAACTAGGTATACAAAAGATATACTTGCTATCATTAAATACTATAGAGAGCTAGATAAACCACAGGAGACTGAAGATGAGTAATTCCCCAGACGAGTTTGTTTATAGAGCAACATTAGATCGTGTTGTAGATGGAGATACGTTTGATTGCATACTTGATTTAGGGTTTGACGTTAAATTACACAAACAACGAATTAGATTAGCTGGCATTGACACTCCAGAAAGTCGCACTAGAAATTTGGCTGAAAAAGCTCTAGGATTAAAAGCCAAAGAAAGATTAAAAGAACTTTGTATAGGGACTTTAAAAATTAAATCACTTGGAAAGGGAAAATATGGCAGAATCTTGGGCGTACCTTATACTCAAGACGGTGAAGATATTTGTGCAAAACTTATATCTGAAGGTCATGCGGTTGAATATTGGGGTGGTACAAAAACTAAAAAATGGGGATAGAATGAATATATCAAAAGAAGGATTATCATTAATTAAAAAGTTTGAGGGATGCGAGCTTGAAGCATATTTGTGTCCGGCTGGAGTTTGGACTATAGGATACGGCCATACCAAAGATGTGAAAGAAGGTGACAAAATAAACAAAGAAGAAGCTGATTATCTGTTGCAAGAAGAAATGATAGAGTATGAAAGCTACATCAATGACTTTGTTGAAGTGCCTTTGAACCAAAATCAATTTGATGCACTTTGTTCTTGGGTGTATAACTTGGGACCTACAAACTTAAAAAATAGCACTATGCTTAAAGTATTAAATGAAGAAAAATACGTAGATGTTCCACAAGAAATAAAACGTTGGAACAAAGCGGGTGGTGAAGTTCTTGATGGTTTAATAAAAAGAAGAGAGGCTGAAGCTAAAATGTTTGTAGGAGAAGAATGGCTGTAAGTAAGATATTATTTAATCCCGGCATTAACAAAGAGTTAACTGAACTCATGGATGAGGGTGGATGGGCTGATGGTAACTTAGTTAGATTTAGAAAAGGTTTACCAGAAAAAGTTGGTGGATGGGAAAAAACATTCAATTCGTCCTACGCTGGTACAGGCAGAGCTATAACTGCATGGGTTGCTCTTGATGCTTCAAAGTATTTAGGACTAGGTACAACAACAAAATATTATATTCAAAGAGGAAATAGTATATTTGATGTAACACCAGTAAGAAAAACAAGTACTAACTCAATTACCTTTGCAGCAACAAACGGTTCTTCAACGATTACCGTAACTGACGCTAGTCATGGCGCAGTAAATGGAGATTCTGTAACTATTAGTGGTGCAGTTAGTCTAGGAGGTTTAGTAACTGCATCTGTTTTAAATCAAGAATACACAATAAATTTAGTTACAGGAACAAATACATATGAAATAACAGCTAAAGATACTTCTGGAGCTACAGTAACAGCTAACTCTAGCGATAGCGGTAACGGTGGATCAGGGGTAGATGGTGTGTATCAAATTAATGTTGGATTAGATGTATACGTACCTGCAACTGGTTGGGGTGTAGATACTTGGGGTGCTGGTACTTGGGGATCTAGTTCACCAATTGCAGAAACCAATCAATTAAGACTTTGGTCACATGATGCTTTCGGAGAAGATTTAATAATTAATCCTAGAGCCGGAGGTATTTACTTATGGGATGAAAGTAATGGACTTTCAACTGCAGCTGTAAATATTACGTCTTTATCAGGTGCAAACCTAGCACCCACAAAAGGATTACAAGTATTAGTTAGTGATATTGATCGTCATGTTATTGTTTTAGGTGCAGATCCAATATCAGGTAGTTCTAGATCTGGTTCTATAGACCCTTTGCTGATAGCTTTTTCTGATCAGGAAAGTGCTACTGAGTGGGAGCCTACTTCTACTAACACAGCTGGATCATTAAGACTGTCATCAGGATCTCAAATAGTTGGTGGCTTGCGATCAAGACAAGAAATATTAATATGGACTGATACTGCTTTATACAGTATGCAATTCGTAGGTGCACCGTTTACTTTTGGAGTAAATTTAATTAATGAAAATGTGGGACTAATATCACCAAATGGTGCTATTAACGCTCCTGATTCTGTGTATTGGATGTCTAGAGATGGATTCTATACTTACTCCGGAACTGTAAGCAGATTAACGTGCTCAGTTCTAAACTATGTGCTTGATGATTTTAATCAAACTCAAGCTTATAAAGTTATAGCATTTACCAACAGAGAGTTTAACGAAGTAGGTTGGTTCTATCCTTCAGGTTCTTCTTCTGAAAATGATAGGTATGTAACTTATAATTATCTAGAAGGTGCATGGAGCATTGGAGAGCTATCACGTACAGCTTGGTTGGATGATGGAATATTTGAAAAACCAAGAGCAGCCGGCAAAGACAGTTCTGTTAACTACATTTATACACATGAAAACAGTGATGATGCAGACGGCTTACCAATGGACAATGTGTTTATAGAGTCTGGTGATATTGATATTGATGATGGAGAAAAGTTTGGCTTTGTAAAAAGAATTATTCCAGATGTTAAATTCTTTGGCGATAACTCTAGTGGCGGTCAAATTAACTTTGTATTAAAAACAAGAAACTTTCCGGGAGATAGTTTGTCTACTAACTCTACTAACAACGTAACTAGCAGCACACAACAAAATCACGTTAGAGCTAGATCTAGACAAATGGTGTTTAGAGTACAATCAGATGATGACGCAGCCACAGGGCTAAGAACTGGTTTTAAATGGAGACTTGGAGCAAACAGATTTGAGATCAGGCCTGATGGTAAAAGGTAATGGCAAAGCTTTTAGCAAGTAGACTACCATTAGCTTTAGAGAATGTTGACTCTGCAACGTTCAATCGCCTAGTTAGAATACTAGAAATTAACTTAGGACAGTTCGATCCTAACTCAACACCACAGTTTAATGATTCTGAAATTAGCACTTTAGCTTTTAATCAGGGTGATATAATATGGAATACGTCTATCGGTGTATTGCAAGTATATACTGGCAACCGATGGGTACAGTTACATACTCCTGTGAATCCACAGGGTTTTGAGCTGCAGTCATCATTGGGTTCTGTTACGATTACCGTAGCAGGAAATACTACAATAGTAATATAATAAGATTAACAATGAAAAGTTTATCTGAGGGAAATAAAGGGATAAAAGCCCTAGCTAAAAAGAATCCAGCACTTGTTGAAGATAGATTCGGTTACGATGTCCCGGGATATGATATGGGTGGGATAGCAGGTATTAATCTTGGAAACATAGAAAGATTTCTAGCAAGAGATCCAGACTTTGATTATATGAGAGATGTATTGGGCGTTTCTCCTACTGACCAAGTAGCTACCAGTCAAATACCTGAATCAGATCGTATAGCTATGGCTTATGGCGGACCGCAAGTAGGTGACGGCCGAGGTTCTTTGTATCAAGATTTAGACTACAGAGACATTACTCCAGGGCAAGAAATATCAATTGATGCAAGAGATGAAACTCCTGCAGCTTATAGATTCTATCCAAGTGAAGTATCAAAAATATATTCAGAAGCAAAGGGTGTTCCTTTCTCACCTTTAGTTGCACCGCCTAAAGAAGCCACATACGTAGACACCTTGGGTTCAAGACGTATACAAAGCCAACTATATGCTAAAGATGGTACTTACGTTGACGCACAAGAGTTTCCAGAAAGAGAAGAATTAGTGACAGGTCCCGGTGGCGAACAAGGAGATAAGATACCAGCTATGTTAAGCGATGGTGAGTTTATCTTTAACTCAGCTGCAGTAAGGGGTATGGGTATTATGGCTGGTGCAAACCCAGAAGATGAATACGAACAAAGATTAATGGGTGCTCGTAGGATGTATGAGTTTCAAAAAGAAGCCGAAGAAATGGCTAAGATGTATAAATAATGGGAATATTTAGCAGCAAAACAAAAACAGCTCCACCTGCTGATGTTATAACCACGCCTCAAACTGGCTATAGTTTTGTATCTCCATATATGGAGGACTACTCTAGAAGGCTACTAGCATCTTACTTTGGATCTCCGGGAGAATATGAAGGATTAATATCTCAAGCTAGAGATATACCTATAGAACAAACAGCAGGACTTACGCCATTACAGATACAAGCTCGTCAAGCAACAGCTGGACTAGGAGACTTTCAAGGAAGCTTAGATCAAGCAGCTGGTCTTTATGGCAAACAAGAAGCTAACTTAGATGCTGCTATGGGTTTCTTACCACAGGCTCAAGCTGGTATACAAGAAGGCATAGGCTTTCAAAGAGAAGGATCTGATTTAGCTAGAGGAGCTGGAAGGTTCTCAGATGCAGCAGAAAGAATGATAGGCACAGGCGCAGAAACTGTAGCTGGTGGCATAGGTGCACTACGTAGAGCAGAAGAAAGTGCTTTAGGATCTACTAGAATGTTTGATCCAGTTTCTGCATCTAGATTTATGGATCCTTACGAAGATCAAGTAGTTCAACAAACTTTAGAAGATATTAACAGACAATCAGCACAGGCAGACATCGGTCTTAGAGATAGAGCCATATCGCAAGGTGCTTTCGGTGGTTCAAGAGGACGTATATCACAAGAAGAATTAGCCAGAGAAACTGGCAGAGGAGCAGCAGAAGCTGTAAGTGGAATTAGAAGCAGAGGCTATGGTCAAGCATTAGGATCTGCACAATCAGCATTTGAATCACAACAAGCTAGACAAGCCGGGTTAGGAGCAATGCAAGCAGGATTAGGCGGACAACAAGCAGCTATAGGTGGGCAACAAGCAGCACTAGGTAGTCAAATGGCTGGTCTAGGACAACAACAAGTAGCTAGAGGTCAAGCATTAGGTGGCTTTGGATCTAACATAGCAGCCGGTGGTCAGGCTTTAGGTGGACTAGGATCTATGCAAGCTGGGTTAGGACAACAATATGGCCAGATTGGTCAAGGCATTGCTGGATTAGGACAACAAGGACAAAGCCAGTTAGGGGCACAGATAGGATTACTAAATCAACTAGGTCAACAGGGTCAGGCTACACAACAAGCAGCACTATCAAGACAGTTTGCTGGAGCACAGCAACTTGCTGGAGAGCCATTACAAAGACTAATGCAAGGTCAACAGTTACTAGCTGGATCACCAATGGGTGGTATCTCTGGTGGTACTGGTACAAGTGCTTATCAACGTGGTACTGCTCAAGTGCCAAGCACTGGCTCTCAGATTTTAAGTGCAGTAGGTTCTTTCTTTTCATCAGATGCTGATTTAAAAACTAATATTAAAAAGGTTGGTGAACTAGATCCTGGTATTGGTTGGTACACATGGGATTGGAACGATAAAGCTAAAGAAATAGGAGTTGATGTAGAGCCAACAGAAGGCGTACTAGCTCAAGAAGTATTGGAAGTTAAACCAGATGCAGTGATAGTTGAAGATGGCTATTACGCTGTAGATTACTCTAAGGTGCTGTAATGAGTATTACATCAGGACTTGCCCCAATTAGAAACTACGCCAATGGCGGAATGAGCGAAGAAGAACAATTTAAAGAAGCAATGAAATCACAAGTCATTGCAAAAATAGAAGAAAGATTAGGAATTGAAATACCAAGAGGATCTAAAGAATCAGAAGACGCTCTTATTAATAGTATAATAGGAGGTGTTACTGATTTGCCTATATCAAAAAGAGGTGATGAGATTACTTATGGTGACAACGATGGTTTTAGTTTTTATATAAACCCAAAGGAGGAAGGAGCTGGTGTTCGTTACAACAAACGATTTGCTGAAGGTGGTATAGCTACATACGCTAATGGTGGAGATGTAAATACAAAAAGACAAAACATGTTAGCAAAGCTAGGGTTCCCTAGTGGAATGACTAATGAACAGGTAGATGCAGCAATAGCAGAAGAAGAAAGAATATCTGGTATTGCTAGTGGATTCAATGCTCCAAAGACGGCAGATGATTTAAAACAAGACGTAAAAGATTATGTGTTTGATTACACAGATCCATTAGAGTATGCAACTCTTCCTTTCTTAGCTCCAAAAGCTGCAATGAAAGGCAAAAAGATTTTTGATGCAGTTAGAGGTCCGGGGAGTAAAACATCTCAAAACCTAAGAGGGCTTGGAGCTTATATTGGAACAGACATTTTAGCTCGTGATGTTCTTGGGTACGAAAATCCTTTTGGAGATGATGCTCAAGATGAAGCACAAAAAGATCTTGAAGACGTAAATAAAAAAGAAGAAGAAGAAAAAGAAAAGACAGAAGAAGATAAAGAACTTACTCCAAAAGAAAAAGGAATTAAAGCTCTTGCAGCATTTGCTGAATCATTTGGAGATTCACAAGAATATACAAGCACTCCCGGATATATGATTGAAGGAACTAGTATCTCTACTCCAGAGATTAGAAGATACGAAGCTGGTGGTATAGCTAGTCTAGAGCCTGAAATGATGGCTGCTGGTGGTATAGCTAAGTTTGTTGGCGGTGGTATAGTTAGGGGTGCAATAAAAAAAGGAAGAAAAATTATATCAGACAGAAAACAGAAAAAAGCAGATAAGGCTCAAGAAAAAGCAGATAAAGCTAAAGCTAAAGCAGATGAAGCAGAAGCCAAAGCAAAAAAAGCAGAGGCAGAAGTTGAAGAAACAGGCGTAACAAAAGATAAGCCTGAAGGTCCAGGCTATTTAGATTTTGTACCTGGTGCATATGCAGGATTAATTACAGGAGCTTCTAAAAAAGCTATGGATGCAGCTCGTGCCGCTAAAGGTAAAACCAAACCTATTGTTGGAGCAATAGGTGCTTATGGAGTGCCAGCTGCTGTTGGGTATGGAGCTTATGATTATTTTACTGGTGATGAAAAGAAACCACCAGGCACAGGATCAGGTGCAGCAACTGTTCCTGAAATTGAAGAATCAGATGCACTACTAGACATCATCAGACAAACTAGCTTAGAAAGAGCACAAGCAGCAGGGAGAACAGAGCCTTCATTTGTAGACTACCTAGCATCTTTTCCTAGCAGTTACATGGAAAAAGTAGAAAGAGATCCTGAGTTTGCAAAACAAATGATGGCAGGATTTGCAGCAATGGGGAAAACAACTGAAGGATTTGCTCCACGAAATGCTCTTACTGATTTTGTTCAAGGAGTTGAGGCAGAAAGAATCAGACAAGAAGATGCTACACCTGATCAGCTTAAATTAATAAAAGCTATTGAAGCAGATCCAGACGCATTACAAACTTTAAGAGACTTAGCTAGACCAGAAGTAGATCCTGATAAACGAGCAACGCTTGGATCTTTACTTTTAGATGATGCAAAAAAAGTTGTTGGAGCTTCTGTTAATAGAACAATTGGAAGAAAAGAAGAATTAGTTGATTCCGATGGACAACTTGTAACCGTAGGTAAATTGATAAGTGTTTATGAAAGTGGTGGACAGCCAGCCTTAGATCAATACTATAGAACTTTATTACCTTTAGAGGGTTAATATGCCCATAGTTGTAGTTGATGGACAACGATACAATGTTGCAGACACTCGACCTGAAACAATTCAAACAGCTGTTGATTTAAGAAAAAAATATCAAGCCTCTCCTCCTTCAGATGGCTCTTTTATAGGAGACATAGGCCGAGGTATAGCTGCTGGTGCTGTATCCATACCTCAAGGAATAGTAACCATACCAACCACTGGTATAGATTTATTATTTAATACAGACATTACTGATGATGTAAACGAATTGTTTGAATCAATCAAACCAGAGGTAGAGGGAACAGCTGGACAGACAGCGCAACTTATAACTCAGTTTGGTGTTCCGGGATTAGGCGTTGCAAAACTTGGGTCTGCTGCTTTTTCAAAACTAACCAAACCACAGCAGATAGCACAAATAGCTGCGGTGGATGCAGCAGTAGCCACTGATGATGTAGACACAGTAGTTGACATGATCTTTGATAAAGAAAGTGATGAAGAAAGATTAAAGACTTTACAAGGAAGAGATGCAGCTTTATCAAGACTAACAGAAAGACTTCAAGTATTTGGAGAGACAGCAGCAGTGATGTATGCAGCTCCAGCTGCTGTTTCTGGTGCAGCAAAAGGTGTAGGTGCTGGCTTAGATTTAGTTGCTCCCTATATGTCAGCATTAGCTAAAGCACCTCTTGGAGATGGATCTAAAGGTGTAAAGCAAGCAGCAAAAGCAGACAATATGGTTAGTAAGTTTCTTAGTAAATATTTCAGATACGGTGGAAAGTATGAGGATACTGTTGCCAATAACAAACTTATAGCAGATGTTATACAAGCTAAAATGTTATACACATCTAGGCTTGTAAGTCCTATTAATGATGCCTACGCTGGTATTAGAAAAACTATAGAGCAAGCTTCATCAACAGGTGGCAAACTAAATGACGAAGACGCTTTGCAACTTACTAAAGCAATAGCTACATACAGAGCACCAATACTTGCAGTAGAAAGACAGTTCCCAGGACTAACAGGAAAAGATGCATCAGCTAAAGCAAAAACTCTTCAAGACGAAGCTATGAAAAAAATAAAAAGTTTTGAAGGTCCCGGTAATAAAATTGATTATGAAGAATTAGGTATTGTTTCAAGAGATATAGAGACAAATAAATTAATAGGAGAAGAGAAAAAAATATCTGAAGTTCTAAACAAAAATAAAGGGCTGTTTGCACAAGAACAACAATTAATTTTTGACATGAGTGAAGAGGGTGGAAATATTACAAGACTCTTTATAGAAGAACCATTGAGAGAAGCCATTGGGAATAACATTGGTTTGTATGGAACAACAACATATAGAGCACTACAAAATTCTGGATTTAGAATAGATCCAAAATTTAAAGACGATGCTATACAAGAGCTTATGGATAAAGTACCAGGTCTTCAAAATAGATCAGTTGCAGAAAACGCTTTTGAAAAAATATCTACTTTAGGTAATTCAACACAATCTTATGAAACACCAAAAATGTTTGTAGAGGGTATAAATTTTGGACTGCTTAAAGGTAAAGATCTTAAAAATTTACCAGCAGTGAGAAAGGCTATGGGAGAAATAACTGCTTTTGATTACAAAAAACCCGGAGAATGGAAGAAGGCATTAACAGATGAAGCAGTTGCTGCTTCAGAAACCATGTCTAAACTAGGTGCGTTAGCTGGAAAAGCAGAGTCTCAAGCAAGAATATTTCAATTAAATAAAAATGCTATAGATACAGGTAGGACACCTTTCTTAAAAACTGCTGAAGAATTAGCACCAGGTTTGACTGAAAAGGAACTAGCTCAATTACCCACACCCTTTAATGGATATGTTAGATTTGGTAAAGAATCTGGATCTTTAAATGGATTATACGCATCAGAGTCTTTTTATAACGCTCTTAATGAAACTGGTAAAGATTGGTTGAAAGGCGTTCCAACTATATTAAAAAAATCATATCAAGGATTTCTAGGTTTAAAAGCATTAGCACAATATGGTAAAACTGTTATGGGACCAACTGCTCAAATAAGAAACAACACTAGCGTAGTTTCAATGGCTTTAATGAATGGAAATCTAGGTCCGTCTGGCAATTTTTCTAAAAATTTTAGAGCATCTTATGCTGGATTGTTTGATCCTAGACAGAAAACTAAATACGCTGAAACTTTAGCAGAGGGCATTGAACAAGATTTAGTAAGAGGAAAAGCTGTTGAATTAGAAGAATTTGCTGATTTAGCAACGTTTGCCTCTAATGACATAAAACTTTTGTCTGATTTAAAAGCTTCATCTGTAGGTGAGGTCATAAGCAAAATAAAAGGTGTTCCTGAAAGAGCTTATACAGGTGCAGATAATGCTGCTAGATTAATTAATTATGATGGAGAAAAATTTAAACTTGGTAAGGTGTTTGCTAAAGAATCAGACGATGCAATGATTCCGATTAACTCTGGAATAAATATTTCAGATCCTCAAATGCAACAGTTTATTAAAACATCCAAAGATAAAGGATCTATTGGTAGGCCTGTTGTCAATCTAGGAGAACTAAGAGCTGCTGGTGATGATGTTGTAAATAAATTTTTACAAAGAGAATCCTCTGACATAGCTCTAAACGTAACGCCTACATATTCAAGAGTTCCAGAAATAGTTAGAGCTTTAAAATATGCACCCGTCATAGGTAACTTCACAGCTTTCCCTGCTGAGATTATAAGAAACACAGCTAATACTTTAGAAAGAGCAATTATAGAGCTGACAAGTAATAGTGTTGAATTACAAAAAGTAGGAATGAGAAGATTAACTGGAGCTTTAACAACAACTGTTGGATTACCAGCAGGTCTTACAGCTACAGCTTTAACTTTAACCGGGGCTGAACAAGAGCAGATAGATGCCTATAGAAGATCTTTTGCTGCACCTTGGGAAAGAACAGCTACGTTGATTCCAACAGGCACAGATGGTGATGGAAACATAACTGGGTTTTACAATTTTAGTTACACCAACCCTTACGAATTTTTATTAAGGCCTGTTCAAGCTGTAGTAAATGCTTATGAAGACGGGGTAAGAGATGAAAATAGTTTATTAAAAATAGCAACAGATGGATCTTTTGGAGCCATATATGAAATAGCAGAACCCTTTGTAACTCCAAGTATAGGAGCAGGAGCCATAGCAGAGGCAGTTCAAGGCAGAACTACTACCGGTAGAATTGTTTACAACGAATCTGATTCATTAGGAGACAAAGTATCAAAAGGATTGTTGCATACATTTAATGCAGTAGCTCCAACAGCGTTACCTTTCACTATAAGAACTGATGCAGATGGTGTGCAGTTTGTTAAAGGTGATTTTGCTACAGCGTTAGCCTCTTTAGGTAGCCCAGATAAAAGTGTTATTACTCCTACTGGAAAAAATCTAGATGTCGCAGAAGCCCTTACCTCTGCTTTTTCAGGAATAAAAGTAACCAAACCACAAATTGATAGATCTCTTTACTATAAAGCTGCTGAAGCCAAGAGAGCTATTAGAGAAACAACTAACGAATACAATAGATTGTTAAGGTCTGCAAATGAAAGAGATGCAGATGCTTTTATTCAAGGATACATAAATAGTAATAATGATAGATTTAATTCTTTACGAACTCTTTACACAGCTATTGAAGATGCAAGAACTCTTGGGCTAAAAGATTATGAAATAGATAAACAATTAAAAGATGCTAAAGTAGCAAATAGATCTATGGTCATGGCTGGTTTATTTAAACCAATTCAAATTAACACAGATCTTTTAAATATAGCTTTAACAGAAACAGACACAAAAGCTGCTCAACCAATTCCATTAGGAGAATTATTCTCTACTCAAGCAGAAATTACTGGACAAGGTTTACAAGGACAATTTATAAAACCTGGAGTACAATCTACAAGTCCTTCAGCAACAAGAGCATCAGATGTTCTTAGACAGGAGGAGCTGAATAAAATTCTTACAGGATCACCTTAAACTTGAAAATAGATTTACCGTTAGAGATATACTACTCAAAGAAAAAGAAGTTTATCC
>CAACVD010001287.1_pt1 | contig 12077 bp, 16 predicted proteins | sample 2381771 | NCBI WGS metagenome assembly CAACVD01 (sample SAMEA5211965, study PRJEB30684) | marine metagenome | biome: Marine; feature: Epipelagic; material: Water | collected 2015-10-15 | depth 15 m | reverse complement strand
TAGTATGGTCAGAACCAGTAACACAAAAATTTTTACTCAACTTTTATAATCAAAGTCGTGTAAAAGAAAATGGTAGAGTTTTCTGCCCAACATTAAAAAATCTAAATGATGTAGAAAAATATTTAGATGTAACAATAGAAAGGATATAAAATGCAACCAATATTAGAAACAAATGTATTACCAAGAGGTAAAAAGACTCAAATTCTAAAAATGAAAAGAATGATAAAACAATCAGAAAATGTTTATGTTTACGTTATAGCTTGTAATGATTATTCTGATGGAGTGTATTTAAGGGCATACAAAAATGATGTACTAAATATGTTAAATAAAAACCCATCATTATTTGGCATTGAAAAGTTTGATTTGCATAAAAATGGTAATTTGTATATAAATTAATCAAAGGAGTTGCCTATGGCTACATTGCCTAGTGATGCAAATTTATATGCACCACAAATGCAAAAAGTGTTTAAACTTTACATTGATAAATTTGGAGAACGATATTTTAGCGACTTAGAGCAGTCTATCACTATTAAAAGATTAGGAAAGGAAAGACTTGATAAGGATGCTTTTGTTAGATATGAATATTTGGTAAAACAAGCTATTGAAAACAATAGAAGATTACAAGATGGTGATATAGATTCTTATGTGTTTCAATTCAAAGAAGAAGAATTGACCTAATCAACCAAACCTATTGGGTCTTCAATAGCAATATTATTTAATTCATCAAAAACATCATCATAAGCTTTTGTTGTTTCTGGTGCATATTTTCTCATTTTTTTATACCATAAATCATTATCTATACCTTTTAAAGAAGTATAGTTTGCAAACGTTTCTACTGCGTTTCCAAAAGAAAAACCACGTTTTGCAATTGTTCCTTGTCCTCGCTTTTTATTGTAATAAGATTTTCCGTGACCATCACCTAAGTTTGCATTGGTTAATGAACCAATAAAATCTTGGAATAGTAATGATCTTTCTGATTTATTTATTTGGTCTTCAAGAATAAAGAGTTTTCTTAATGAACCACGAAAACCATCTTTAAAATCAAAAACACCTTCTTTGTTTAGTTCATTTAACTCTAAAAATACCCTTTTATTAGTTCTTGTAATCATTTCATTAAAAGCTGGAGAACCACTCTCGTGAAATTCTTTTATTTTTTTTCTTCCACCAACAATAGTTATTATTTCTTCTTTTGTAAAAATTTTCCCATCTTGAAGATTATTATCTAACCATTTATCATCAATCTTTTCAGAACCTATTTGTTTTGCCATTTTTTTTTCAACTTTATTATCTATATCGTCCATTATTTTGCTACCTTTTTGTGAATATCTGTTTACACCATATGTATTTGCAAATATTTTTTTTATGTTCTTTTGATCTCTTAGGGCTTCGTCTGCATAATACTCTGAAATATAAGCTGATCTACCAAATTTATTTTTTCTTATCTCAAGATTTTTAAATTTATCTTTATCTGAATACCCTTTAAGAATCCCCAATGCTTTACTGTCAATGTCGTGTCCATATTCGTGCCTCCACACATCTTTACCATTCTCTTGTGTAATTTTATATTTGCCCATTTCAATTCTATTTTCACGATTCATATAGAATGCACCCTTACGTTCTGTTGTTACTCTTGATAAAGCAGGTAATGTATAAATGGCATTTTTAATGTTGTCTGGTGATTCACCCCAAGATACCTCGTGCCATACCTTCTCCTCTGGTATTGTTCTTCCAAAACCCATAACTTGTTGTTGTGAAGTATCCTCTGTTGCTCTAGCTTGTCTAGGTTTAGGAGTTGTAGTTGTATCATCTGTTACAACATCCTCTAGTGTTACATAGAGTAATACACATCTACAATTTATTACATTAGCAGCACCTCCTCGTGGGTCACCAGGATATGCCATTGGTCTACCTCCTACAACAAAATCTTCTTCCATACCCACTGTTTGACCATTTGCTTGAACGTGTGTAGTTCTTGATCTTGGGTCTAATGTTGTTGTCCATCTTTTTTGAACATCAGGAATATTTAGGCTTTCTACAACTTTATGATTTGCATAACTCGCAGCATTATGTGTTTCTGTTCGTGCAATTGTATTACTTCTATATCTATTAAAAGAATTAAAGGGTTTGCCTTGATCTCTAATTTTCTTACCTGTAACCTCTACCCCTTCATCTATATTCGTATTAATAACCCTTCTAATAACGTTTCTTGTAGAGTTTTGAATAGCTACAACTCGTGTTGCACCTACTTGCCTTACATAATCTTGATAGATTTCTTCAAATAAATTTTGTTTTTGATAGTTTCTTAGTTGTCTTTCCCCAAACTTTTCTATTACTACTCTATAATGACTATTTAATATCTTATATAGATTGTCTTGTGAATCTTTTAGCACTTGGTCATAAGGCTCTATCATTTCGTAATTGTCAGCAACTTTGTCATATAATTTGCCAAAGTAGACAATCATTTGCCCCCTTAGTTTACGTTCAAAGGATTTTCTTAGTCTTGTTTGCTCTTGAAACTCTTTACTAGCATTAATTCGTTTGCCCAAACCAATGTTAACTTGCTTTACTTTACCTTGTGTCTTTTCCATTTTAGGTATTCAGCACCTTCCTCTAAATTAGAAAAGCATATCATCAAATCTGTTTTATTGGTAGCTTTAGGATTAATAATTGTACAAATTGCGTGACCATATCTTTGTTCTTCAAATCCATATCGCAATGCGTGTTCATCATAAAACTTATATCCCCTCGCTCTCGCTAACCAACAACATATATCATTTTCTGGTAGTTCTATTTGTTGTAATGCCCAATTATGTTTGTGACCAGCTATGTAAAGATGGGCTGATGATAAAAACTTTGCTGCTTTCATTTGTCCGTGCAAACTATTCCATTGTGAGTGTCCAGGAAAATCGTGTGATGCAATAATCTTTACTTTTTTTCCATTTGGAAATTCTAATTGTAATCTTGATTGCCACTTTTCATAAATTTGATGAGGTCTTTTCATCCATTGAACAGGATCAGAATTGCCACTCCACATATCGTGATTACCAGCAATAAGAATTAAAGGTTGCATTTCTCTTATCAACCATTCAACCAATCGCCAAGAGTCTTTTTTAGTTACTGTGTGGTTTTCGTAAAGCCTTGCTAGTCTTCCTACCCAGTTATTTGTTTGATCGCCAAGAGAAGCCCCATATAAGCCTTTTGTATTTTTGATGATATTTAAATCTCTTCTAAGTGTAATCCAATCACAATATGGGTCATCAATATGTGGATCACCTAACCAAGCAATACCAATGGGCTTTTCTGTATTGACTTGAACTGGCCTCCATCTTTTTTCATCTTCGTGTAATTTATTTCTTTTAAAATTTTCTGTTAATCTATTAATTAGTTGATCAATAGGCTCATCAGGGTCGTGTTTTAAATTAGGAACAACTATCTCTTGAAGTTCTTTTTTTACAATTTCATATGGCTTTTTTTCAAATTCGTTTTTTTCATCTATTGCTTTTATGTTGTTATCTTTTCTATATTTCCATAATCTTGCACATAATGCAGGTCTAGAAATATTCAACTCTTCACACGTTTTTTTATAATCTTTTTTGTTGTTTATAAACGTATTATATGTGTCAACATATCGTTGATAATCTACACTTTTTGGCATTTTTTTTCCTTTGTTTAATCGTCTTTTTCCTTTGGTCTATATAATGGATGATCTCTTGGTAACAAATCTCTATCAAATTGTCCACTTCTAAATCTACCAGTTCTAACAGCATATAAAAAAGCATTCACTCGTGCAATTGCCCATTGATCTGGTCCAGTAACATTTCTTCTTACAGATTCAGGGTTTGTTCTATATGCTCCAACCCCTCTAACAAAAACCCTACTAAGCATAGATAAGGTTACTCTTTTGCCTTTTTTACTACCGTGTTTATCGTTATGCTCTTTGATTTTGCCTTCCAATGTTTTCTTTATCTTTCCTGATACTTCGGCTTTTTCTTCACAATCTTGGCACGCAGACTTTTCTATTTCTTTTTTTATTTGATCTCTTTTTTTTGTTGACCACGTTTGTCCTGCGTCACCACCCCATAATGCCCAAGCAATTCTCCCTGCACTTGGGTAACCTTTTTCTCCTGGCCTAAAACCTTCTGCTTGCTTGTCCACTTCGTGTCGTGCAAAGAAACTGTACATTCTTAATACAGTATTTGGCGAAAGAGTTTGACCTCTTACAAGTTGATTTGCTCTTGCCACACCAACAGCAGTGCCTCCTCTATTAAATTCTTTTCTCCACTCCAAACCTTTTCGTGCCTCTTCTGCCATTCCTTTTGTTGGTGTTGTATCAATATCTTTTAATGCTTTGTCTTGACCTGTTATTCTAAGATATTGAGAATGAGATGCACAAGGCATATAAATGTTTCCATCAGGGGTTCTTAGTGTATGCGTACCATCACAGCCTAATTCTTCTGCTCTATCAGCTGCCTCTGACACACTTTCAAAAATATCTTCACCTTCACCCATTCTAGGGTCTTGTTGAACTAAATATTCAGGATCAGCTGTATGATATTTCAATTCCTCTCCAGTAATTCTTTCGTAATCTGCGTGAGATGAACAAGGCATAAATACAGTTCCATTATCTGTTTCGTGAGAATGTATGCCAGTACATCCAATCTCTTCTGCTCTTTCTTCAGCTTCTTCCTCTGTTGTAAAAACATCTTTTCTAATCTCTCTCTTTATACCATATGCATCATAACCTTCCTTAGTAGGATTAGGCTCTTTATCATCTAAATCTGATTGTTCTGGCTCTCCAAGAGGAAATAAATTTGCACTAATATATACTTCATCACCACCAGTAATTGGCTCAAGCCCTAATCTATCTCTAGCTTCATTCCTTGATATTATTCCTTCTCTTACAGCAACAGTTACATTTTCATAAATTTTTCTTCGTCTTTCTGCCATTGCAGGTATGGAGTCAATATCATATTCTATTCTTAATCTTTCTCCATAATATGGGGCTAGATATTCATTAAGATCAGATTCTACTCTTCTAATTAATGGTATAATTGTTTCTTCATATAATGATAATCTAGCTTCTTGTACATTAGAATATGTTTGTGAATCAGGTATGCCTACTAATTGACTAGGAACACCAAAGCACATAGCAATATCTCTAGCACTCATATTTTTTAATTGTAAGAAATCCATATCTTTTGGAGATAAACCCATTTCTTTCCAATCAAAATCACCTTCTAATAACATTGCCCTACCACTATTATTTGTGCCTTGAAACCTTAACTCAAGATCAGAAATTAATTGTTGTCGTTGTGATTCTGTTAATTGAACATTCATACCAGCTTCATCTCTTGGTCTAAATACAATAGCACCACTAGGTCTAGCACCATTCATCAAAAGATTAACATTATGTTTTGCTGCGTAGTTATGTTGATCTATATCTACACTAGCCGCCCTAATTGGTGACAAGCCATAATAATCATCTATTGGATTCCACATTTTAAAATGTTTTATTTCACTTTCACCAGTTTCTGAATCAACAGGATATTTAGCTACAACTTCCCCACTTAATTCATATTGATAGCTTTTAGGGATTGTTGTGTTGCTAGGCTCTATTTTTATTCTATCTGGTCTTAGTAAATGCAATTCTTTTGGTGGTTGATTCTCAGGGCCAGTTCTTAATACATAACTGTTGCCACTTAATAAAAGATAAGAATAAAGAGATTGAAAGAATTCATTACCCGCCTGTAAAGGATTTGGTCTTTCTAATAAATTTATTAGTGGATGATTATCCAATTTTATTTCCTCATCAAAGACATTAAATTTTACTGTCGCTGCTCCATTAGCAATTTCATTTACACATTTGTAGACAACAGCATTCTCTTCATACCCCTCTTGGGCATATTGTATGTATGAATCTCGTTTGGGAGTTGAGTATCCTACATTATTATAAACTGTTACTGGGGCTTGTTTTGTTCTTATGTTTTTTGTAAATATTTTTTTAATGTCATCTAATATGCTCATCTAACTAATTCTCCATAATGGCTTCCTTGAAGAAGCACTAAGTTCTGTTAATGCCCATACAAGAGCATCTAATCTATCTGGAGATTTCTTATTATCCCCTGTATAAGAACACATCTGATCCTCTAATTGTGGAAAAATGTTAGTGTGAAAAACCTTCTCCTGCTCATACAACGCTGATATTGGTTCTGCTCTTAGCATCTTCCCTCTTGTTGCAGTTACTGATTTATATGGTACGTTACTATCAATTGTTCTAATAATCTTCTCCACTAAATCACCACCATTGTTTGTTTCTGCTACAATAATATTAGCATTATAGCGATAAAATTCCTCTATGGCTACCCTACACCAATTATCTGGACTAAACTTACCACTTTTATCGTCTAAAATAAAGTATTTATCGTTTTCTCCTATACCAGCAATGATGATTCCTGTTTCATCTGAGTTAGCATTTGATGTAACTGCTGGATCAATGGCTACAACTATTCGCCTTAATTCTGGTATATCCTCTTTCTTTATTCTACACTTTTCTAATTGAAAGTGTGACCATAAAGCCCCTTCAACATCTTCTAATATTTCAGCATAAAGTTCTTGTCTTCCTAATCGTGTGCCTTCGTATAAATCTTTAAAAGAATCTAAAGCAGTTTGGGCTAAGTTATCTTGATTCTCAAAAGTATTGCCTTGGGTAACATAAACATCTTTATGCTTTCTTTTAAATAAATCTCTTACCAATGCTGTTGGTCTTGGTGTAGTAGTGATAACGACTTGTGGAGTTTTTCCTAATCGTAATCCAAATAACAATTGATCATAAGCATCAGGGTATCGCCAAGCTGCTAATTCATCACACCAAGCCCTATGGTATTGACTACCTCTTAATCTATCAGGCTCACTAGCACTAAAACCCATAATTTTTGAACCATTAGCTAATAAAACTTCACTTGTTGATTTATTATAAGACTTGGGAGTGCCATCTTTAAAACATTCATCTGGTATTTGTTTGATAATACCACTAACACCCTCAAAGCACACTCGTCTTAAATCACCAATTGTAGGGGCTATGACTGCACATTGTGAATTAGGATTTCTAAGAGCATATAGGACAATATCACTAGCCCCTGTTCTTGTTTTGCCCCATCCTCTACCAGCTAATATTAACCAAACATTCCAATCTCCAATTGGTGTTATTTGTTTATCTCTAGCCGTTAAAAGCCATTTATTGTAGAACTCTATCGTCTTTTGTTGATTTATGTTCTGCAAGTTTGTCCAATTCTTCCATAATTCGTTGGAAGTGGTCTGGTGCTTTAACATCAACTTTTAACCCTTCTCCTGTATGCTCTGTTTCAATCTTATCTTTCCAACCCGCTCTATTCTTGAGGTAAAATATCATAGCTGTATTATCACCTTCTTTGGCTTTTTCATATAATGCATTGGTAATTGTAACTATGCCTTGTGCTTTTCCCCTTTTTATAGCCTCCATTAAGTCCAAATTCTCTTTTTGTTTTTCAAATAAAGATGATTTAGACATACCTAGAGCATCAGCAATTTGTTCCATTGTTAAGCCTTGAGAAGCAAACTGTTCTGCTTTATTACATAATTCTTTAGTTATTTGTATTTTAGGTCTACCCATTGTCATAATTTAAATTACCATATTAAACTTAATTTTCAAGTATTCGTTCTTGCCAGCCTTTTCTCTTATTATAAACCTCTACATAACTCTCACAATTTTGACAAGTGAAAGTTGTTAGCATATCGTATTCTATATCATCTTCTAAATCTTGATCTCCATTCCAAATAAGTTTTGTATTACAGTGCCAACAATTCATTATTAACATCTAACCCTTAAATGTGATTTAGGACTAAGTTTTTTTCTATGTCTAAGTCCTTCTTTTTTATATCTTCTTTTTGTTTTCTTAGTAAATGTAATTTCAACTTTATTATATCTTTTTGCCATCTACTAATACCTCACTATGTGTTTCTATAACCACTCTAGCTCCACAACTCAAAATTGGTTTATTATTACCATAAATTATTTTTGATTTTCCAAGAATATCAACCTGATGTCCATAAATATTTTTATTACTTGTTTTTACTGTAATGACAGGCTCATTCAAATTATGTTTTAAATTACTTCTAATTTTATGTTGATTGACGTGTATATATTTCTTTGCCATAGCTTAATCATAAATATAAAAATATTATTTAAACATAATACATCCCTTCTGTGGATGCATTTTTTTCTTATTGTTTTAGGGCGAGTTTATATATTCTCGCCCTTTTTTTTTATACAATCTCTAATAATATCGCCCATTGATATTTCTTTACCATATTTTTTGGATAATGTATGTGCCTCTTTTGATAATTTTTCTTTCATTGTAATAGGAATAACAATGTTCAATGTAGTGTAAGGCTCTTTAAGTTTATGAGGTCTAGGCATCATTATACCATTGATTTTGTGGTTTTTCGGGTAATACTTCCTTATATACTCTATCCATTATATCATAATTGAAAAAGCATTCTCCTATGTTGCCATATACACCTTGTTCCCTAACTTTCCTAAGAATTACCCTAGTTTTGTTGGTGTCAAAATCTCTATGGACTACAAGACCAATATCACACATATTAGCCCAATGAGCAGAGCCACTAACATCATAAAGTGTGGGTGGATTGATTTTGCCGTTGTCACGAGGTAATTTACTTGGGTGAGCAACCATCCACATAGTGATTTCGTGTGTTCTACAAAACTTTTTACACTTGCTAATAATATCTCTAATATGTTCATCTTCTCTTTTATTCCCTTCTCTTGTTGAATTAATTTCGTTGTAAGGATCAATAATTATTCCTTTAATTCCAAACTTCAAAGCACTCTGCTTTGCCTTAGATAATATCCAATCTATGGATGGTATTGTATCCTTATTTTCAATAAAATAAAAGTTGTTGTTTAAATTTTTAAGACCATTTTCAAGTTCATCTTTAGTCATTCTTGCATTTAATCCATCATCAAATGGTTTTTTAACAATTTTTTCTACAATTCTTCTAATATGTTGAGGAGTTGAATGCTCTGGTGAAAATATACAAAACTTCCATCCATAATTTTTATTCATATTGACTGCGATTTGATCTATAAAATTTGATTTGCCGTGGTTAGGAACACCAGTAACTAAATGAAATGTTGATGGTTGTATCTTATAAATCATATCAAGGATTTTAAAGCCCGTAGACAACGGTTTCTGTATATTGCCTTCATATATATCAAAAATCTCTTTTTTGTAGTTTCTAACAGTATATATGCCCTCTATGGGATATGGTTTAGCATCTTTAAGAGTTTGTATAAGTGTATTTCTTCCTAATTGTACCAAACATTCGTTAGCATCTTTTGTGGCTATATCTCCAGCTTGATCAGGAAAGGTAACGTGCAAACATCTATCTTTACCAAATCTATGCACTAATTCTAAATGTAAAGCCTTACCTGCTTCATCTTGGTCAGTAGCTATATACACTTTCTCTGCCTCATTTAGCCATTTACAATTCTTTAAGGCTTGAAATCGCAAATCATTAAGATCAAATTTAGCTGTCTTTGATGCACCATCAGGCAAAGTTACTGCATTTATTACCCCAGCTTCATAAAAAGCAATAACATCCATTTCTCCTTCACAAATAATCAAATTCTTTTTATTGGTTCTTTTCCAATATTCTTTTACATTGTCTATGTTATACAATGTTCGTTGTGCGTTAGGTTGTTGTTTGAATCGTTTATCATAAGTTCTATATTTAACATTTACTGTTTTGCCATCTTGAATATAAGGAAAACAAATAGACCCATTAGCTTCATAAATTTGTAAATCTTCAACTGTTTTTTTTGATATGCCTCGTTTACTAAACCATTCAAATAACGTGGATGTTTTTTCTTTTTTTATGGGAGGAACTACTTTGTAATTTGTTTTCTCGGAGGCTATTCCTTGATATGAACAATTATGACATTTATACAAAACTTTATTAGATTCAATAGTTACTGATAATGGTGTATCGTGCCTATTTGATGCCTTACGAGTATTTTTACACTCAGGGCAAAATGTTTTATACGTTCCTATGTTATAGTTTCTTAGGGTAATACCTAAGTCATTAAGTATTTTCATTTTTTTCTTATCCTGCTAAATTGTTTTTACTCGTATAGCTTACATTGTTTTGTTTTGTTTTAAAGTCTAAATAAATTTTTTTCTTGATCCATCTATCAGGATTATGAATAAACTGGCCCTTTTTATAATCAATGTAATTATGCAAACACATAATAAGAATATCTCTATCTTTACATTTTTTAAATTCATTAAAGGATTCAAACTTACCAATTTTTTTTCCTTTCTCATTAGATGGATATAATTTCCAAAATTTCTCAAACTCCTCCGTATAATTATTCTTTATATTGATTGTGTCTTTGATAGTATTGGGGTATAAATTTGACCCCCCTAACTTATCAATTTTAGCCCCCCTAAATTTGATACCCCTACTTACAATAGTGTATAAATTAGATAATTGTTTACCATTTGCATATCTTTGTTGGCATATTAAAATATTTTTTTCTAATAATTCATCTATGGCACGTTTTATTGTTTGTTCATCACAATTACAAAGTTCTGCAATTTTACTTTTTGAGGGATAGCTTTTCCAATCCTCGTCTGCATAATTTGCCAAGATCAACAACACAAGTTTAGAAATTGGCTTTACATCTTTTATGTTAATACAAGTTGCTAATGCATCAAATGACATAATTTTTTCCTATTATTTTGGGGCTAACTTGTGGTGTAGCCCTTTAACCATTAATTATTTCAAATCTATTAATCTGTGATCTTTTCTGAATTATTAATTTTTTTATTTTTGAATGAATATATTTTGTTGTAGCTATATTTTGTTTATCCATCTCGTTGCGATTTTGACATAAATACAATTCTGATATAGCCAACTCAATATCTTCCAATTTTTTTATATCATTTAAAATATCAATCATTATTTTCTCCGTTGTTTTTTCGGGGCTAATTTATGGTATAGCCCCTTGACCATCTACATAAAATAATTACCTTTTTTTGTGTCTATTGTTTGTTTCCAATATTTATATTCTCTTGGTGCTGTATCATTAGCATCACACCATCTCAAGTATTGCTTTCTTTTTTCAATGTAAGCTGAGCCAAATTTTGAAAAGATGTTATATGAAAAAGACATAACATTATCGTAAGGCAAAATATTATATTTTTGAAATATACGAGAAGTATATTTGTCATTTTCCTTGTATTTATAAAAAAAGAAAAAAGCACTTTTTATCTCAGTTATAAAATATTTTTTTTTCCAACCTTTTAAATTGTGTTGTTTCGTATATGAATTAATAAGATTAATTATATTATCATTAATTTTCATAACAGTATCAAAATCATAGACTTGTCTAAGACTTTGAAATTGATATTTTTTTAATTTTCTCATTTTTTCTCCTATTGTTGTTATTATATTTACAGATTATAGTATAAGTTTATCCTTGTAAACACTTTTTTTTAGTTTAATTTAATTTTTTTTATTTATGTTGTAAAATCAATTACTTACAAGCAATTTTTTTTTTGATTTTTTCTTGTTTTTTTATTGTCGCATTTTGAAAATGTTCCGTATATGAGTGGCTGTCATAAAAGCACAGAGAACATACATTGATTCTATCTGATGGAGAAAAGAAAATGCCCACCAAAATATTTGGCTAAACAATCCAAAATATGGTGCATAATTCCACTTATTTCCATATAACCATATAGAAATAATTGCAGTTAAACTTGCTACCCAATTTATTATTTCAATCATTATTTCTTTTCGTTATTTTTTGCAAATCCAAAGTAAGCACCAACTAAAGCACTTAATGAACCATACATCATCATTAAAATAGATTCAGCACTTTTTAATCTATCAGGTGCAATAATAACCGCAATAGTTGTAATCAACATCATTCCTAATGCAAACCAAGCCATATAACGTCTATTTTTTTGATATGTTTTTTTATTGATTTCGTTCATAAAATAATCTCCTTCCTT
>CAACVD010001286.1_pt1 | contig 12079 bp, 11 predicted proteins | sample 2381771 | NCBI WGS metagenome assembly CAACVD01 (sample SAMEA5211965, study PRJEB30684) | marine metagenome | biome: Marine; feature: Epipelagic; material: Water | collected 2015-10-15 | depth 15 m | reverse complement strand
AATCTGACCTGCTGTCTTTATTATTTCTTCTGCTTTTTTCTCACCAACTTTTGCACGCCATTGTTTTAAAAACGTTTTATCTTTGGTTTTAGAAAGTATAGTGGTAACTGAAGGTAACGCTTGACCGTCAGGTGTAAGGTATAATCTACCATCCCCTTCTTTGCGTTTTAGTTCTGCGTAATTATATTTCTTAATTAATTGCACGCGACATTATAGCACAGATTGTATTATAATTCTAGTGCTAACTCAGTTGTTTCTTTTACTCTTCTTGTCCAACCTTTTCCAAACGTCCCAAACGTTGAAAGGTTTTCATAATAATCTTGTCTGGCTGATTGGTATTCTTTTATAATATCACTAATTCCGTAATCATCATCTCCACCAATTTTTTGTTGCAATGCATTTAGTGTTTGTGGTCCAATACCACCGTCCACTGTAGTACCAATTATTTTTTGTAAAAATTTTGCTGCTCTACCTGGTCCTGCGTTAACACCAAAATCAAATAAACATAAATCTAGACCATTTGGTATCTCATCACATTTCATTCTATCCCAATAACCTTTTTTATAAATTGGTGCTACATCTTCCACTGTTAAATCTTTCATATCTTTTGTACCACCATGTTCTTTGTACACTCTTTTTGTTACACCTAAGTTTGTTTCTCCACCTGGGTCCTCGGGGTGGTTAACATAGCCACCTTCATGATGCAAAATAGTTTCTAAACATTTGTTGTAATTTTCTTTCATTATCTGTCCAATTTTTTATTTATATTTTTTATTTCGTTTTCTATTACAGCTATTCTAGCTTCCATTTTTGTAAACAAGATAAGTGCTTCTTCTATTCTATCTATGTCACGTTCCATGGCATTAATACGTTGTGATGTCATACCCCATGTAACGCCTAACGCAATAAAGATTCCTACAATCCACACTGCGTCTCTTATACTCATGACACTAAAGATATTATGCCACCTCTTGCAGCTCTAGGCATGTTAGTTGCAGGTGCTTGAGGTGTACCGAATTGACTTGCTAACGCTGCATCTGTACTTCCTGCATACAGATTGGCTGCCGCACTAGGATTCATAGATTGATTTTGCGTAATAGATGAGCCTGTAGCGCCACCTCCGGACGTATTCCCAGAAGTAGCACCTACAGACGTTGGGCTAGATGATGCAACATTTGTAGTTGCACCAGTTACCGGAGGAATTGCAGCTTCCTCACGGATTCCTTGTTTGGCTTGCGCCGCTTGTTTCATTTTTTCAAAAATATTTATTTTTTCTTTTAACTCATCACCACCTTTAGGAGGTATGATTCTTTCTACTTGATCTCTTCTACCTTGTTTATTTATAACTTGATCTATAGTCATGTTAAGTTCTTCTAACTCACCATTAAAATTAGCACCTATAGTCATCAAAGCATTTTTAAATGCTAAAGCTTTTGGTGCAGAACCAAACGCGCCATATGTTAATGGATTAAATATTTTTGCAACATCTTCGTCAGTTGCTTTTAATATTTGATTTGCAGCTTTTAAATTAATAGGATTAGTTAATATTTTACCGCCTTGTCTCATTAGTAATGATCCAATAATTGCATGGTAAAATCCTACTTGCGGTACAACTGTACTACCTGCACCTGCTCCACCAGCTGTAGGTAAAAATGATCCTAATGCACCACGTAAACCAGAAATCTGTGCACGTCTAGCTATGAATGTGCTTATGTCAGGAACACCATTTCTAAAAGCAGACTCTAACACTATTGCAAAATCTGTTAAATCTTTTGGTGTTACAAAACCAGTTTTTACTTGCTTAAATTTACTAGCATTTATAGAATTAGATAAAGATGTTATTGTTTGTCTATCCGCACCAGCATCTATTAATTCTTCTGGTAAATGTTTCATCCACGGCGATAATTCGTCAGTTTGTTTTTGTGCAAGTTTTAATCCTGCTTCTATTGTGCCATATAATTTACCGCCTTTGTCATCCAAACCTAAATTTTCTATAAATAATTTAGGATCTATTTTTTTAGCAGCTGCTACACCTTCTTGGTTTCTAACTAGACCGCCAACCGGTGTATTAAGATCTAAGAAAGATTTACCTGGCCAATTAGATAACGCACCATCATATGCATTTGTTATGTGTCTTCTCATCATGCCTCTAAAAATATTAGGGCCAACAAGTTGATATAAGTGATTCATAGATTGCGGTGATTCCATTAGTTTTGCTGTGTTTAACAAATCATCAGCATACTTTGTGCCTTGCTGTGCTAATTGTGATTGAAATCCGTAAATCATATTTTTAGCATTTGCGCCCCACAATTGTTTTGCAACGGGTGAGTTCATAAGCATTTGTCCTTGTGTCCAAAGCTCATCATATCTTCTTAATGCTGCTATACCTGCTTCACCAAGATCAACTTTTCTTGTTGCATTTTGTATTGCTTGAGAAAATTGTTCTGCAAAATTTATAGCTGTAGCATTTTGTTTCATGCCACCTTGTTTCATAATTTGTGCAAGTTCATCTAACATTGCATCTGCACGAGCCAATGATATAGAACCAGGTTCTTCTAATATGTTGTCAAAGAAAGTATTTAATCTATTTTTCACAACTGTAGGTAATGGCGTGCCATCAATACCTTTACCTGTTGTTTGTGCCATGTGCATTTTAAAATCAGCAATAATAGAGTGTGGTGAATCATCACCTATTTTACCTGCCATTTTTACGACAGCGCCACGTGATATTGCGTGATCAAACCATTCTTTTCTTAATTTAGTTAATTCTTTTGTAAGTTTAGATGCAGTTAAATTCGCGCTTGTACCCACAGCTTCTGATAATCTGTTATAACCAACTGATGGTGCAATTCTATTTGTCATATTGTTTAATATAATATTAAGTTTTTCTGCACGTTGTGATAAATTTTTACCGATTCCTCCACCAATTAAAGGAAATCTACCAAGAGTATCTTTTGTACCTTGAATAGCTCTAAATCTACTTACATCTGTTATACCTACGATTGCATCTGGTTCACCAGTTCTTTTTACAAATCCTTTACTGCCACCATATTGACCCTCTGGTATATATTTTTCTGCAAGGTCCATGCCTTTTTTAGCTATGGTTTGATCTCCTGCACCTGCAAAAACTCTAAATAAATTACGTCCACTATTTATAGCTGGTGCAACAAATGCTGTAGCTGCTGTTAATTTTACTTCTGTTTCTGCTGTATCTAATAATCCTCTTGCTCTTTCTGCAACGCCTGGTCTATTAATTCCTTTTTTACCAAACACACCTGCTTGGTTTGAAATATCTAACGCTGTTTCATATCCGTAATCTGCTGTAAGCACACCAACAAGGCCACCAGCAAGTGCTCCTGCCATTCTGCCCCAATATGGTCCACCTTTCCAAAACTTAAATCCACCTTGTACACCTTTACCAAATGCTGTAGCTGCTTTACCTAATGTTTGTGGTTGTGCAATTGCCCAATGATTAGACATTCTATATCCAAGTATGTTACCTCCAACACCTCCACTAAACTTCATAATGTTTTCTGCTTCAGGAAAAGGATTAGGAGAACTTGTAGTCAATCCGTATGGATCAGGCATTAAATCTACATCTACATCATCTCCACCTTGTACTTCTCTTGCTGTGTATCCATTTGATCTTGTGTAAGCTAATATACGCGCTTCTAATTCGTCTTGGTTTATAGAACCAGGATTGTTGTCTTCTGTTTTTTGTGCTGTAGCTATTACTTGTGCAATTTCTGCTCTTACATCTTCTATTGGTCTTCTGTTTGCTAATGCTTTTTCATAAGCAATTTGCATTTTTTCATCATTTTGTACTTTGTCTAATGCTGATTTTGCTTCTTGTGCTCTTTGTTGTTTAATATGATCTGGCACACCTCTTGGTCCGTAATTATATACATCATACATTGTTTGTGCTCCACCTTTTACAGCGTCATAAAAACCACCTAATATTGTATCTTTTGCAGCACCTGCTTTTTCTCTTATACGATCTATTCTTGCTTCTGCATCTGTTATAGGAACTGTGCCTCTAAAATCTGTATACTCTGTATCTTTTGCACCAATAACTTTTTCTTTACCTTTATCTCCCATAAGAAGAGTAGATATTTGATCAGAAGAAAACGGGTTTAATTTTACAGCCATTAGTTACCTCCTCCTGCGTATTTCATAAGTTCACTAAAATCTGCTGGCGCGTTTATTATAACTTCTGTTTGACCTTCGTAAATATTACCTTGTGAATTACCAACATTCATTGTTCCAGAACTAGATGGTAATTGATTCATCCAACCAAGATTTATACCATTATCAATATTTTGATTACCAACAAAATTTAAGTAAGATGAATTGTAATTAGGTATACTTAATTCTACTAATCCTCTACCACCCTCAAATGATGTTCTAGGTGTTGAACCACCTTTTATTGCGTGTGTAGCGTATGCTTCATATAAACGTTTTACAAAGAAATGCATTTTGTTTGCAATCTGTACAGGATCCCCTGTCATAAATCCTTGTGATTTTAAATTATCTATAGATGTTTTAATTGTGTCAGCAAGTAGACGACCAGTAGGTTGTTTTAAACGTGCTTCTAAAAAACCCATCATGTTTACTAACTGTTCATTTACATCATAAAATTGGTTGTTAGTTAAATTTCTAACATAAGCTTCTGTAGCAAAGTTACCTGTAATTTGATTTCCTTGTCCATCATCGTAAGTGCCATACATAATATCTTTTTGATCACCGTGTGACTCGTTTGCAGTGTTACCAGCTCCTGCAATCAATCCTTGGTTTTCAACAAGATTTTGCATCATGTCTGATTCTACTTCTTTTAAATTACCCCATAAATATTTACCTGTATTAGCAGACACAGTATCAGTGCCCATCAATGTGTTCCAAGCATTATTTACTTCTCTATCTAAAAATCTTAATCCTTTTAAAACTGCTCCAGTGGAGCCTGTTTTAAATTGACCAGAGTGTAATCCTATTTCAGGATCCATTAAGAAGTTAAGTATTTGACCTATGTTTCTTTCGTATGTGTTTGCAAGCATAACGTTTTCACCACGTTGTGCTTTAGTTAAATTCATGTCACCTAATCCTGCTGCTTTCATACCGGCATCAGTCATGTTTAAATTAACAACACGCATCATATTAGGATCTGAGTTTTGTAAAATGTAAAGTGCTTCTGGTGATTTTGTAAACACTTGTTTTAAATTAGACCAATTATCAACTCTTTCACCGTTTGGTGTAAATGAAGGGCTGTTAACTTGTATCATTCCCATGTCACCAGAGAAAGGTTGTTTGTATTGTTCTTTTTCAATCCAAGTATTAAATTTATAATCTTCTTTAAATATAAAGTCTCTTAAATCGTTTTCACGTGCTGCTTCTGCTTTACGATCTTCACGCAACATATCGTATGCTGCAAGAGCAATTTCTTTATCTTCTTTACGTTTGTTTTGCATGTGTTCCATAAACATAGGTAAAACTTGTTGTCCTGATTTACCAAGTATTTCTGCAAAACCAGCAAAGCCTGGTTGATTAGATTTACCTGCCATCATACCAAGACCTAATTGCATCAACAACAATGTACCCATTGTGTTATCTTCTTTGCCAATCATTTCTCTTAATTCTGTTTTGTAATCTTCTATGTTTTTAGGATTAACACTTTCATCTACGTTCATGACTTCTGTTGTTAAATCAGGTATTGGTCCTCCAGCAGCACCATCTAAACTATCGCCTGAGTAAAAATCTCCTTCGCCGTCGTATTCGCCGCCCTCTACCGTACTGCCATCGTTGTCTGGCATGTTAGTGCCAGGAACTAAAGGTGTGTTTTCTGGTTCTATACCACTGTTAGTTGGACCAGTTAAAGAACCAGGCCCACTTTCTGCTTGTTGTTCTGATTCATTTACAGATCCTACTTCTGCAGCTACTTGCGGTGCAGCCTCTGAGTGATCTGTCATCCAATTTTTAGCCATGTTATATGTAGCAGGATAAGCTGCACCTTCTACAAATTGTCTTCTGTACGGCATTCTAGGAATTGATTTCCAATGGTTTATAACTTCTTGTGGCATATTTTTTATACCTTTTAATCCACTAGCCTCGAGCTGTGTAAGATTGTGTTTGTTTCTTAATCCATTTAATTTTTGATGCCATTGATTTAATCTGTAGTCATAGCTTTGTGCACCGTTAGGATTCATAGGTCCTGTTTTACCTACATAAGGATTTTTTATGCCAGTGGTTCTAGCTTTACCAAACATAGTTGGCACGCCCATGTTAGCTAATCCTCTGTTTATATTGTAAGGTAAGTTAGAAAATTTAGGAGCATTAAATTTAGCTGCTCTGTATATTTGTGGTATTGAACGTGCAGCACTCATTACACCACCAATAAATTTAGCTTGTCGCATTTGACCGTCAGGTCCTCGTTTAAATAAAGGACGATTAAGTGTTTTACTCACCTACCCTCCTATGGTGTTCCACCAGATGCGTTTTGATATCCTTGATATGCTGCTAGCCCAGTGATACCCATTCCAATTGCTTGTGACATTGGATTTGCTTGTGGTGATGTAGCCATTGTAAGTGTCGAAGCACTTGTAGGCATACCTTGATAAATATCAGATACAAAACCAAGTCTTTGATATGGTTCATATAGTTGTTGTAAACTTTGTCTGTAGTCAGCATCAAAAGCTTGTTGTCCAAGTTGTTGTTGTCTACCACCAGTTTGTAATAATGTGTTAATATCTTGACCTGCCATGCCTTGTTGTTGTGCACCAAGAGCTGCTTGTGTCTGTGCTGCACCACCATAAACTTGGTTAGCCATTTGTTGTGCTTGATTAAATCCTTGTGCCTGTGCTTGACCTACAGCTTCTGCTCTTTGTCTATCTAACTCTGCACTTTGTATTCCTTGCCTTGCACCACCAAATGCACCAGCTTTAGATGCTTGTAAGTTCGCTTGGTTTTGTGCTTTGTCAAATTGACCTTCTATAGATGATATTACTTCATCTTGATAAGGATTCATAAAATCTTTGTATGCCATAGGATCTGCTGCTTTAGAGGCAAAATCAGTTGCTCTGTCCATAAAAGGTTGGTATGACCCTATGCCTTGTCCTGCTAAATCAAATGCTTGTTGTTGTTGTGGGTCAAAAGCTGCTATTTGTTGTGTAGGTATTTGTAAGCCTGCGTATTGACCTGTTTCTCCTTGTGCTAATCTTCCTGCAATATCCATTAATCCAAGCTTACGTGCTTGTATTTCAGGTGCTTCGTATTGGTATGTTTGTTGTGCTGTTGTAGGAGGTGTACCTACGCCTGGGCTACCAAATCCTGGTAAACTCATAATTTTTTCCTATATGTTTTGCTAGTTATTTCCATACCTAACCTCTTGGCCATTGCGTCAAACTTATTTATATCACCGTTTGTTGATGGTTCAAATAATATTTCGTCTGCCTTCATTGTTTTAGCCCAATCAATAAATCTTTTCATTAACGTGATAGCAACCATGCTACCGCGGTATTCTGGTAATACACACAGTTCGTTTTCACGAGCAACTAATTTATTCATAAACCTGTACTCGCCAATTTGACCTATGAGAAAGCCAGCTCTTTCGTCATCCTTTAACCCTATAAGTCCACACATATAGAGTGGGTGACTCGCGACATGGTGAAGATATTTATTTATCTTCTCATCATCGTACTCTCCTTCTTTCCATTCAGACTCAGCAAACATTTGTTTACCAACCCTGTTAATCCAACCTATATCATCTATGGTTAGAAATCTCCAATCTATCATCCATGTCCAACATAATTCATCTCTCCAGGTTTTTGTGAATTAGGATCTAAAGAATTCATCATTTGATACATTCTCTTTGCTCCCATCATACGGTCACCACCGCCTAAGTTCTCTACAGCCTTTGCTGTGACAACAAACTCTCCGTCACTTAACATTGCAGGTACGTCATCAGATGTTCCAGTGCCTGGTCCCATTGACTCTCCACCACTACGCATGTCTAGATCAGCTATGCCACCAGCTGCCATTTGCATACCACCAATGCCTTTCATATATTCTTCTCGTGCTTTTTCATCTACTTGCATGGAATTATAATTATTCTCTCCCATCATGCTTTCTTTATTTAGCATCGGATTGTCTAAAAATTTGTCATACATACCGTCGTCACCTAGGTACATACCAGCTGCTGCGTGTACTCTACCACCACGTGCTGCTTTTGGTATTTTAGTTTGTATTATTTCAAAAAAATCTTTGAATGATAATGGTTCTTGTTCTCCTGCAATAGGCACACCTTCTGTTATGTATCTATCATATAAATCTTTAAATGCTGTAAGTGGATGTGGTTTGTTTTCTGCTACTGACATAATGCCACTGTTATCTACACCACCACCCATCTCGTATTTTCTTCTTATTGCACCACCACGTGCTGCATTTGTACCAAAATATGAATCTGGTGTTAAAAAGTTTTTAGAATCTGCTATGTCGTATCCTGCTATTTGACGTAATCTATCTAATCTTCTTTCTTCTTCTTCATCCATTAATCTTCTTCTACCAGCTAATGCTGCTTGGTTTGCTTCTTGTTGACCTAGCATCTCTGTGCCCATGCCAATACCACCTAATGCTGCTGCGTTTGGTAACATCTTTGTTCCGAAACCAAATAGTCCGCCGCCACCACCAAATTTAGCACCAAGCATACCACCGATGCCACCTAATGCTGCGCCTCCAAGAGCACCTTTTAATAAATTACCACCACGTTGTTTTGCACCCAACGCTCCGATTAATGCTCCTATTCCTATTGCGCCAAACATTATACGTCTCCTGCTTTACCTTCTAATATCTTGTGAATAGCTGCACTAATAACTACATCTTGTCTAATGTGTTCTGATTTAGTGTCAGTTGCAGGGTCAGCAACATCATCGTCAGCTTCTTTAGCTGATCCGTATTCCTGTCCTGTTACAGTATTGGTAATAGTTATTTCTGCTGGAACAACGATCTTTGGTACTTGTTCTCCGTTGATCTCGACGTACTCTACTACTCCGTCATCATTTATAGGCATAATCTCTCCTTATAGCAAGTATTTTGTGTTTTTTCAATCATTATGATATCTCCAAAAAAGTTACATATACGTTTATTGGTTGCACATCTGTGTTAATTTTTAGCACATCTGCTGCCTCTAACACATCTGTACCAGAAACAAAAGATTTTGTGGCTTTAGAAGCTAAACTAGCTTCTCTTTCTACCTCTATAGCGTTTACTTTCATACTAATTTGTGCTGCACCACTAGTATTATTAAAGACTTTCACTGCTTTTACAAGTGTGGTTGTAGCTGTAGGACAAGTATAAACACTATTATCTCCTGTGCTAGTCAACGTAGATATTACTCTTTTGTATGTATTAGCCATTAACTTAAAAACCAGGCAATTGCCTCGTCATCCTCTCTAAGTGTTTCTGGTGTGTATGAACTATTCAATAACTGTATTAATAAATCTAATGATTGTATCATTTGATCTATTTGATTTTTATTATACTCTTGTGGAGCCTGTGGTAATCTAGGTATATTTATCTGTGCCATTATCTCATTCCGTCTGGTTGTACGTCTGCACGATATGTGCCATATCTCCATTTAGTATTTAATGCAGAACTTGTTATTTTTAAAGAAGCTTGTCTGCCACGTGCACGCGTATCTATTTTTGTTGTTGTAGGCGATACTGTAAAAGGACCATTGGTTGTGGCCGTGGAGCTCGGATATAGTTTAAAGTTTAATTCTACATCTACATTGCCTAATTGATTTTTAAAATCAGGTATAAATCTTTTTATAGACATTAATCTTTCTCCTGCTTCTGGTATAACAAAATCACCAGATGTAATTGATGATGATAACGCTGTACCATCTGCGTTGTTACCATTTTCATGACTATATAAAAAACTTCTGCCTGCAGTCAATCCTGTAATTGTGCTAATCGTAGATGTTATATCCGTTCTATCAAACTCCATTGCTTGTGGAAAACCATAAACACCTTTGTCAAACCATGACGATCTAGCTAGTGTGCCTACATACCAAACATTTTCTAGATAATTATATGTAACAGATCTGTTTATAACGTTAGATCCGCTAGAACAATAAAACCAAGTAACTTCGTTAAACTCAACGTTTAATCCTGCAAATGTATCTTTTTGTGATGCTTCGTCTATATCACCAAAAACATAATCTTCTACACTGCAAGGTATTTTTTGCACGGAACCGTCAAATGTATAAAAAGAATCTGTGCCCATCCAAAATGATCTACCATTAGATTCTACAGCTGCGTGTTGTCCTATGCAACCACAAGCAGAACCTAGTTGTTGAAAACCAAATACAAACGGTGCACCAATTAATTGCATTTGATACAATGCAGTATCTGACCACACAAGAACCGCACCACGTGAACGTTTTGCTGTTACAAGTTTTGATCCATCTGTAAGTCTTTGTGATCCAGCTGTGTTTGTTGCAGTTGGTGTCCATACTGCAGGATCTTCTTGATCTGACCAACGAAGAAACATATCGTCTCTTGTAGATGGTGTTCCTATTGTTGTTTCTGTTCCAAAACAAATTACATGTCTATCTGTACCAGAAACTAATACAAACCTACTAGACGTAGGCGCACCAGAAACTGCTGTCCTGTTTGCTCGTTGTACAGTTGATGTACTAGCTGATGTATCCCAATAATATAAACTACCATTAAGTTGTTGTGCTAATATATCTTCTCCCCAATTGTCTAATGACCATTTACCAGAATCAAGTTGTACAGAGTCAGGTGACGCAAGGCCAGCACGTGTAGTATTCCAAGTTGATAATCCCCATGTGCCTGCACCCCATCCATAACCTTGAATAGAAAAAGCAGGATTGGTATTTATTTGATACTCTGCTGTGCCTGTTCTACCACTAGCACCAGAACCAGAGGCTGCTGCTTTGGCAGTAATAACATAATTGTCTGTATCAGTAACTGATTGTATCTCAAACTCACCTTCTAAATTACTAGCTGTAATTCCATTAGCCGTACCGGATACACTAGATATAGTGACAAAATCACCTTCTATTGCGCCGTGTGTGGCATCTGTAACTGTAACTGTTGTAGATCCTGAAGCGGTAGTAAATTCTGTAATAGATGCACCACTTACACGTATTGGAGTAATGTCATAAAATATTTGATTTTGATAAACATACAATTTTTTGTTTGTGCCTGTCATTAGATATTGGTCCCCATCAAGAGAAAACCAATTTATAATACCACGTGCTGCACCAACAAGTGCTTCTGTAGTTGTTTTTGCCCAACCACCTATTTTTTCTGGTAAGCCGTATCTAAAACGAACATTATCACAATCTATCCAACGACCTTCTGCACCAGTTTCTGTGTTTTGTTTGTCTATACCTGGCGCTACCTGAATTTTTATAAGCGTCATGCAAACTCCTATATTGCGTTATCGTAAATTCTTATCCAACGTTCTGTACCATTTACCCTTATTCTTATTGCACCAACTTTACCACCAGCTGTTGCGGTAGAAGAAGATATACTTTTAGATGCGTCAGTTGCTGACGTGCCTACATAGTTTGTAAATGCATAATCTTGATCCAATTGTTCTAATTCTATAACAGGTTGTGCACCTGTAGCCGAAGCTTGTCTTACATGTAATTTACCGTTTGGTGCTGCAATACCCATACCAACACGATCTGTACTGCCATCTGTTATTATTAAATTTTGATCTGTATCACCTTCAAATCTAGCGTCTACTGCTGCACCTGATTGGTTAAATGTAAAAGAACCACCATCAAAAGATACGTCACCTGTAACAGTAAGTGTACCCGATAGTGCCATATTAGCTAAATTTTCTGGTATTTGAAATGCTGATGATCCGTCAGTATAAATTAAATGTATTGCGTTAGATGTAAGTGTTACAGCAGAACCACCTGATGGTCCAAATGTTAAAGCGTGTCCAGCTCTTGTTGTAGCATCTTTTATTATGTACCAGTTAGGATTTGCTTCACATGTTAGTGCTGTTGATCCTGAAAGTGTTCCTGTTAAATTAAGAATTGCTCTACTTT
>CAACVD010001284.1_pt1 | contig 12081 bp, 20 predicted proteins | sample 2381771 | NCBI WGS metagenome assembly CAACVD01 (sample SAMEA5211965, study PRJEB30684) | marine metagenome | biome: Marine; feature: Epipelagic; material: Water | collected 2015-10-15 | depth 15 m | reverse complement strand
ACTGTTGTTGCTGAGATTGTTGTATCAACGCCTGAGAGATCTTGGTCTGCTCGGTAGCCATCTGCCAATAGCTTTCAGCGCCCGGCTGACTAACAACCTGCGCCACTTGCTCCATTGGCTTTGATTTTTGCGGCTCGCTTACTGGATTACTTGATTGCGTTGATTGCGTTGATTGCGTTGATTGCTCTTGCGCAAGCGATAACGCTATCCCGACTACATCGACGGCTGGTCTTACAGCCGTGTTCACCGACTCTGCAACAGGCTCTGAGCGTGTCCTTGCCGCGACCTCTACAGGCACCACTTGCTTTTCCCTAGCAGGGGGATCTACCGGCACCTCTTGCCTTACTTGCACCACTTCTGGGTTTGGACGCCTTGTAACCCTTGCAACCTCTGCAATTATTTCCTCTGGTTCGGCTTGTCTTAATTTCTTTTCCTCTTGCTTTGGCTCAACCTTTCTTTTCTTTTCAAAACCGGGCAAAGACTCAATCGTTTCAGTTGGCTCTTCAACCGCCTCTAAATACATTATCTCAGGGTTCTGCGGAGGCGCATCGTCTGCACGAGATCTAGCTTCAGGGGGCGCGCCAAACATTTCAGTTTCTTGCGGCGTGTTTTGGTAGGCTTGCGGCGGCTCAGCCTGCTTCAAAGCCCGTGGTTTACCCGTCCTGTCGGGCTGGTCTAAATACAGGAAATCGTCAGGAGAGTCGCCAAAAACCACATTTGTGGCCTGCTCGGCAAAGGTCGGGGGCGTTGGCTCTTCAACCACTACCACTTGCTGTGCGGCCACAGCCTCCGCATAACCCGCGCAAGACGCATCATTCAACGGATTTGAGCAGTCAGGCAGAATAACGGGGTTCGTATTGATTGGAGTATATATAGCTACAACTGAGGGGTTTCTTACGGCTGGCCCGTAGTTGCCCGCCCAGAACCCTCTGTCTACGCCATCAATCCGTAAGCTCACTGCTTCGTAGGCCGCACTAAAATCGTATACCTCAGCACCGCTAAAAGTCTGCCATTCTTGGTTAAAATCTCTTCGATTAAAGACTTCTCGGACATCAGAGTCTCCGGCCTCATTGCCCACGGCAAGAAACGCCTGTATTTCATCCTCAGTCCCATTAGGATCTGCGCAGTACCCTCCGATTTGATTGTTGCAGTTGTACAGGGCATCAAAGGACCAGTTCAAAGTAAGGACTTGCAGAGGGTCATAGACAGGCAATACGCCAACCGCAGTCACATTACCCGTCACGTAGCTGTACCTATAAGTGCCAGCCGTAGCGTTAAAATTGATGTTGTTAGACGCCGTTGTAGCAGTCAGTAAGTTTTTTGACGTTTCAGTCTGCGCGTGGCCAATGCAACAATAAAGTGCGAGTAATCCAGCTACGACACGCTTCATCTCACATCTTCCTTTCTGGAGTCGGCACCCGCTCTGGATAGGCTTCCCACAAAGCCTTAGCCTCATCACCTATCTGACCCTCAATTGGGCAGGGTGTACCGGCATCCATCATAGACGACCAAACCCTGTAGTCTTGACACATAAGGCTCACAGCCGCTACCCGCATACCCATGTCGTACAGGGTCTTACTTAGCTTAATCCTTTCGCAGTTCTTGTCTCGCACAGACCTGCCTGTCGAGAATCCAAGGATCTGCGTTTGCACAGCACCGGATATACCCGTAGTACACAGGTCTTGGCTGTAACTACTGCCTATGGAAGGCGCTATCGCGCTTGGCGGCGGCGAGTTAATGTCCTGCGTAATTCTTTGCGTTGAGTCGCTAGTCGAGTTGCTAGTTGAATTACTGTTGTTGGTGTTCGTATTGTTATTGTTTGAGTTCACCTCAGACGTTGAATTGCTCGTCTGATTAATGGTTGTGTCAGAAGTTGACAAGCTAACACTGTTGCTGTTGCTTGTATTCTGATTAATGTTTGTAGCACTGCTGACTGAGGTGTTGTTGTTAGTATTAGTATTGGTGCTGACAGAAGTGTTCGTGTTCGTGTTGTTGTTGGTGTTGGTGTTGGTGTTGGTGTTGTTGTTGGTGTTGTTGGAGCTAGAATTATTAAAATTGCGTATCACACCGTTGTACTGGGTGCTGTTTATGTTGGTGTTCTGATTAATCGCATTTGACGTTGAGTCAATCACTGATGTGTTCAGGTTTGTAGAGGTATTAGTGTTGACGTTAGCGTTCGTAGACGTACCCGTATAAGTCGTCGCATTTACATTATTATTGTTATTGGCATTGGTCGAGGTGCTTGTAGCTGACGAGGTCGTATTTATATTCGTCGTCGTCTCATCCCCTAGCGAGAGGGCAGGCCACAACAAACACGCAATAACCAGTAACCGTTTCATGTTACGGCTTTTCGGGCCATGTAATCGCACCGGGAAAATCTGTCTGCTGTGGCACATCACGCAAAGCCTGCCTGTACGTTGTCATAGCTGATGACATGGTTGCGTCCGACAACCCGAGATAATCTGTTTCTGCAAGCAATGTATTTCTGCTGGACCTTGCTCTTTCGGCTTCTTCTTGATCCCAATCAGCCTTCTCATCAGTGGTCATATCTCGCTCAGACCATGTTCCCACCCAATCTCCTGATGAGTCTTGAGCAGGCTCTCCTTCCGTTACGACCTTATAAGTCCCTGACGGAGCAGGCTTTTCCGGGTACGACACTGGATCAATACCCAAGCCCTCATAAACACTTTCCCCCCAAACAGAGGGAATTGACGTATTTGAATTGAGTTGCTTGACTTGATGTCTGCTAACTAGCTCGCCGCTTTCTCGAATGCGATAACGTATCATCTAGCTTGTCTCCTCTCCGTTAGTTGCTTCTCGCGGCCCTGTATTTAATGCTCCTCTTGCCGGTGCACTTCCGGTTGTGACTGAACCCAAAAAACTCATACTAGATGTATTACTACAATCTACTGCAACGAGTTTATTTGCGGCATTTCCATACCAACAAGAACAATAAGCAACCTGAGCGACAGGATCGTACATTACCGCTCTAGGAGCACTGAAATTTGAACTGGATGTAAATGTGCTGATATGAGAAAGACTGTTTGGATTGCTGATATCAAAGCACATCAAACCATTTCCACTGATGGTCGGAACAAAAGCAATTCCAGCGTCTAGGTCTATAGCGATATCTCTGCAATCTGTATTGCTAGCACCATCTGCAACCGTATCCATCACCGACATACTGGCCTCATTGGCTATATTTACTGTTGTAAGTCCATTGCGCTTTGCAATGTAAGCCACATTATTGCTCTCATCCAGCTTGATCGCTTTTGCATCATACAAATTTGTGCTGTCAGTTAAGATGCCGCCGCTAGGCAGTGTAGGAGAACTTGCATTGCCTACATTAAAAGCAAAGAGCTTGGACGAACCATCTACCACGAAACAATAATCTCTGCTTCTGTGGTTTGCAATGCCACTCGAACCATCATAGGTGGAGGCTAGTTGTGAGCCGGATAAGCTAGGGCTAGATGGAGTGCTTACGTCATAAACCCTAATACCGCCGGGATTTTTAAAGTCAGCGCCGAAAACAAGGTCACGGGTTGGATCTATGTCGCAGTATTTCATGCTGTCTTCTTGCGCCAACGCACCTGTAACAGAGGGTGAACTTGTGTTTGAAATATCTACAACCGCAACACTGTCATCCTCGCAAACAACAAACGCTCTGTTGGCGGTAATGTCTAGCTTGAGTTGAAATGGTTTAGTCATAGCGGCCACACTGCCTGTAGTTCCAAGAACAGACATATTGGTGGGGTCTGATATATCAAAAACTTGTACACCGCCACCCCCATCTTCATGAGGCACAACGGCGATATCAGCACTTACGCCTTTCGCTCCGGACGCCGCAATAACCTTTAATAAATTACTCATTAGCCAAACGCTTGACCGGCAGTAAAGCCGTAGTAGGTAGTTCCGCCGTCTCTTGTAAAAAAAACGAAGATGTCCACACCGTTATTAGTGCTTGTTAATGTAGGTGCGGTTGCCGCCGCCCAATCGACACTGCCGGGCCATGTAATGGTTCTCGCGCTAGAGTCTTGAATAATTTTTAAGATAAACACTGAACCGGTGTTATTAGGGCCGGGATTGCTAAATGTGTAGGTAACATTCTCAGTGAGGTCATGCTCAAAAACATTACCAAGCTGAAGGTTTATTGTTGCGGCATTAGAACTAGACGTTATGGTATTTACGTCATCTGTAGTTCCTGCATCAAAATTAACAACACCATTTGCATCTGACGTAACAAGACCGGATGCTTGAGTTAAGCCTAATGTGTCTGGGAGCTTGACTGTATAGGTTGCTGAGGCACTGTGTGCTGGACCTTGGACGGTGACGCCATGCGAATTGCTTTCACAATTGAACCGTATGGTTCCCGCATTCGTGTTGCCATATAGCTCAGTAAAACCCGTGCCATTTGGGAACAACTGAATGTTGCCGTTGGTGTCCGTAGACTTAATTGCATTTGCATTAAGCTCAAGGTTTTCTATCAGGACAGAGCCGTCAGACTCTTCATACACTGCCTTGTCGGCAGGAAACGCGCAAAATATAGACTTAGTTCCTGCTTGCAAGTTAACAGCAGAGCCGCTGTTTGAACTTGCCAAAACAGTAGTTCTAGTAATCGTATTGCCACTGCTGGCGTAGGTTCCCAGACCCACCTCAAAAGCTGAGTTACTGGTGTCTACAATTGCATAATAGGTCGTGTCTGCATCAGAAAGGACCGACGAAAACGTCACAAAATTAGTAGCCGCACCGCCTAAAGAAATCGCACCCGTTCCAGTGGTTGTCGTTGTTTCTTTGACGCGATCTTTAATTACGAGAGCCATAAAACACCTTTAATTCTTTAGGGGAGAGGCCGGTATACAAGAACCCACTCTTGATCGTCTTCCGACCACTCATAAAAACTGCCGTCAGCCGGATATGGAACGGGGGCTTCCCACTCGTAATCGCTATTTAACGTCCAGCTAGGAAATGTCTGTGGGTACAAAAACACATCGTTGACCGAGTCATACGATCCCCCTATGGGAGCAAAACGCTTTCTAAAGTTGTTGTTGTAACTTGTCTGCACCCATTCCCCGCCGAGCAAGTTTTGGCAAAAATCCTTGCCAAGTTGCTCCTGCTCAGAACCGCCCTCATCCGTGGTAACGTCATTGTTAACGACAATAACCCTGAGAACAGTGCCGTCGTCAGAGATTTCTGCAAAATGCGCCACGCCTACAACTCCGGGTGCTTAATGATAACAATGCCCGAACCGCCAGCGCCGCCAGAGGCGCTTGAATAACAACCGGAGTTGTTAGCACCACCGCCACCGCCGCCAGAATTAGTGCCACCTGCGCCGCTACCGCCGTTGCCGCCGTGACCCACACCGCCTGTGCCACCTGCGCCGGTACCACCACCAGCACCGCCACCTGCGTAATAGTAATCTGACCCGTCCTGTTCTGCTCCGTTTAGGTTGGAGCCATACCAGTTAACAATGCCGCCGGGGCCACCGTAGCCGCCAGAAGAATAACCATTACCGCCGAGACCGTTACCGCCGTCATAACCCACTCTCCCGCCGCCGCCGCCGCCAGAGCCTGCCGTGCCGTTACTAGTTCCATTACCATTACCGTAACCGCCAGCGCCACCATAAGTGCCGCCAGCGCCGCCAGCAGAATAAGCTCCCGCAGTACCGCCGCCAGATCCCGAGGCGTTACCATTGCTTTGCCCGGCCATAGGGCCACCGCCCCATGTGCCTCCCCCCGCACCACCATTAGACGTAACACTATTAAACGAGGAGTCACCACCAGTTCCGCCGCGCTGATAAGAACTTCCCCCGCCGCCACTGCCGCCCGCCCCTATAGTAACGGTGTAATCACCCTCTGCAACGTCAATTTCGCTACCAGTGTCTAGCCACCGGAAAGCACCTGAGCCGCCACCTGCACCAGTTGCGCATATCGCAAAACCGCCGCCACCGCCGCCGCCACCACCAATAATTACATACTGAACATCTTCAAGTGTTCCGCCGGATATGGACAAGGTGCCAGTGGACTTAAAGTATCTATAGGTAAAACCGCCGTTGTTGTAAACAGCGTCACCGCCAGTGACCTCAAGTTTGCCTCCACCGGGATTAAATCCGCGAGCAGAGCCTCCACCGGCTGTAGCAAGAATAGGCATTATGCGAACTGCGTCTGGCTGGCTAAAACAGTAAAGGTTGCATCTGCTGTCTTAATGATTGTAAAAACATAAGAGTCAATAGAACTCGCGTTTCCAGCAGAGGGCGCAGTCCCACCAGACCATTCCGGGGTAACTGAAGAGCCATCAACCTGATAGGTGTTCAAGTAATACGCTGAACCGCCCTGCGTCATTAATATAGCCGCTGTCATACTTTCGCCTGTAGACATAACAGCATTTAACGCTGTAGAGCCATCACCACGAAAGTTGATAGTCCTGTTTGCCCCTTGATTTGCTGTGTAAAACTCAACTGCCTGAGTCAGAAAATCAAAATTTATCGTACCCGTTGTGCTGGTCTGGGTAGTAACCTTTTCAATTATCTCAGCAAGTGACGTGGTGCCAACAAACTTAACTTTGGCATTTGCATCGGCTGTTACGGCTTTTGACGCCTGCGAAGTGCCTAAAGTTGTAATGTCTACATAATTTATCTCTGTGGCCGTAGCTGTCACACCATCTAGGATGTTTAGCTCTGCCGCAGTAGATGTGACAGCCGTCCCATTGATAACTAGCTGGTTGGAGGCATTTAGGAAAACAGATTTTCCTGCGGGGTAGTTAATAAATACGTCTTTTGTACCCGCCTGCAAATTAACGGCTGACCCACTATTAGAACTAGCAAGCACCGTAGTACGCGCCAGCGTTGTGCCGCTGGCGGTAAACGTGCCAAGACCTACCTCAAAAGCAAGATTAGTGTCATCGACAATGGCGTAATAGGTAGTGTCACCGTCTGACAGGGCCGAGGTGAACGTAATAAAATTAGGTTCAGCCCCGCCAAGGGTAATCGTACCCGTCCCCGTCGTAGTGGTGGTTTCCTTAACGCGATCAGCAACAACAAAAGCCATGATTAGGCAATCCGAATAATTGCGTTAGATGCATCTGCCGCTGGAAACACAATAGTAAAATCCCCAGAACTGGAGGACTTGTCAGAACCAAAATCCAAAACAACAACTGTGTTTGTGGTCCCGCTTCCGCTACCTGCCGTGGTGTTATAGATAAGAGCGCCACGGGCGGTCAGTGTTGATGACCCAAATGTAAGATCAGCAAAATCAGTCAGTGCGGTGGTTCCCGAAGTGGTTGGGGTAACATTAGTAAGCGTCCCGCCACCGGCTGAGTAGCCTGTACCACTAATCTCATTAGATGTTGTGTACGCTGTAGTTGCCGCATTAAAAGAAGCACTGTTGGTGTACATTGCCAGCTTAAACGTATCGCCCGAGCTGTTTGTAAAATCATGCTTCGCCTGAAGCACTTCTTGCTTAAACGATGTACACATGAAGTTTCCTGAAAAGGCCATGTCATAATCTCCTGATAAGTTCAGCCAAATCTTTATGCCCCGCACAAAGCAAAGCGTTACCGACAGTCGTCCTGTCGCTCTGAACAGCCTCATTCATATAAAAAACAAGAACCGCCCGTAAATGATCTTTGTATGCGATTGCTTGGTCCCGAATCGCAGGGGGTGCAGTGTCTGAAACACTGAGAAGCTTATCTAAGCACCGTTCAGCAACCTCTTCAGGGGTGAAGCCACGATGTTGGGTGGTTTGAACTTCAACCGTTCCAGCAGATAGTGTAACCCCTTCAAAGATCATTGTTTAGGCCTTATTAGCATCCCGGTCATGTATTGGTCTGTCACTTCCTTGGATTCTCCAAATTGCTTCATTCCAGCTAACGCATTTTGCAATTGAGAGGCGTACAGGCCCAATACGTCCTGTTCGCCTTTCATAAAAATATAAGCTTCCAACAAACTGCCGTAAAGCAGGGCCAAAGGCGCATTTTCACTAAGCCACGACTGAGCCGAATCCGCCAAACTGGTCAAACTGGCTGGGCGGTAGTAATAATGAAGTTCTGCCACTAAAGAGGCGTCCGGAGTTGGCCCCAAAATAAAGTTTGAACTATCGAAAAGCGCGTAATAACGCGGTGTTCCAGTAGTGCTTTCGTTTGGATTGAACTCTTGAACAAAATTAACGTCTTTAAATTCAACAAATACTTTTGACGAAGAAACCTCAAACGACAAAGAAAACGGGGCAAGAAAGTCTGACGGGCAATCTAAATACTTGTTTGAGGCAGTAGATGTGCCCGCCGCGTTTTTACGGAACTCGGACAACTGAACGTTTTTAAGTATGCGCTCTTCTGCGTTACGAATAAAAATAGGGATATTTGTGACAAACGTAGTTTCGTCGTTTTCTGTGTAATCCTGTATCGCCTGCTTTAGCTCGCCGTATGTAAAACTCATGAGACTGTCACCGTAACTGAACCCACCGCGCCGGTTAAAGCGTCGGTTGCATCAATTTCTGACGGTAACTCTGCCACACCGGCTGTGGCCCAATTGCCGTTGCCCAAGTAACGAATACCGTTTGTGGTTTTAACTAAAAAAGCACCGGTTGGGTCTTTCGGCTGTGGTCTGGGGTTAAGGAGAGCCTGCGGGTCAGGTCCCGTCCTGCGCGGCTGTAATTGAGGTTGCTTAGTCTCAAATTCATCCGGACCCACCAACATGCCCGTCCATTCGCGCTTCATTTCGTTTAGTTTGTAACGAAACCCCGAACGATCAGAAATGCCGTAAGCATGTTTTCCTGTAGCAAATTTAGCCATCAACTAAGCCTTAAATAAGCCATTGACGGCTGTATGTTGAACGAACTGCGATCCCTGTCCTCAGATGCCGCTCGCTCAAATTCTTCCTCGTAAACTGCTTTGAGAAGCTGTACACGATCCGGGGCACGTTTGATAGCAAGGTAGTACGCGAGCCCCGCCGCTAAACAAGGATAAAAACGAAATGGGATGTCCATCGTGTTAATAAACGTGTCGGCATCGTCAATTCGCACAAGCTTGTCAATAAGGACTGTATCCGTACTGTTTTCAGGAACAGGCCAAAGTTTGAGCGTGGGGTCAATTTGACGGTCTACAAAAAACTGCGAAGGGCGCGCTTGCGTCGTTTTGGTAGGAATATTGATGTACTCACTGCGACTAATTCTTTCTAGAGAAATATCTGTGCCATCCCTACGAACCACCGCATCTAACACATCGATAGTAGAAGCACCAAGCGTGTAATTACCGGTGCCCTGAGTCAAAGTTACCGTTGTTTGCTCAATAGTCCATTGATTCAGGCCTCGGTTGGCCCAATCGCCCAGCATCAGATTCAACGACCTTTTTGCCGTCTTGAGGTCATAACCCGTGCGGACTTCTAGTCCACACCGCTCAAACGCCTCTTCGATGTAATCGCTTACATCTAACTCAAAGTCTGTTGAACCTGATACTGCCATATCATTCCACCCCTTCCGAATACAGATTATCAAACGTGATGTTTGGATCTGTATAGCTACTGTGCCCCTCCGCCGTATGTGTGTACTGACTAGGCGTAAAATCAGGCGCACCCTCTCCTGTATTCCACAAAGCGGGTGACGTAGCTCGCACCCGGTTATTAGGCAATGCCACCATATTACCTGCCCACGGGCCTTCTGTCAGATATAACAGATGGCTTTGTTTATGTTGATCCGGAGAATCAGCAATGGTGTTTCCGGTATAATCAATAGTCATAACATACCGTGCCTCATAGAACTCATGGTTAACCTTGGCTATCCATGGGCTTGAGCTAACGCGATCTATAACAACCACACTGTGATCAATAGATTCACAATCCCACGGTTGGCACAAATGATCTTCCATGCGCTCTGGCCAATCATCTAAAGGCACGTCCGCTACCAAGGCTTGTATTGGCATACGTGCCCACATCGCTCCTCCGTGGACGTTGGATTCAACGTCATCGGAAGTGTCTGTAATTCCAGTAAAAACCACTTGAAAACTCAAAGATCTATCTGGAATTGTGTTTACCGCTATAGCAAGCGCATGTAAAAACTCACCATGATACCGCTGGTGGTCACATGTAAATTCTTTTCGCACCCAGCATTTAAAATACGGGATGTTGCTTATCAGATGGGCCACTAATCATCCGCCCATAGGCTTCTTTTTCTTCATCAATGCGCCGCCCTTGGCTTTTTTAACAGCGCCGCCCTTGGCTTTTTTCTTTAAATCATTAGCGCCTTTGCCATCTGCGGCAAATTTTGGAACTTTTTTACCACCAACGTTGGTCATTTCAAGACCGCCGCCGCCTTTCATACCGGGAGGCGTCATTACCGCGCCGCCTTTGGATTTTTTCATAGCGCCGCCTTTGGATTTTTTACCGGCACTGCCTCTAGGGGCACCGTTTCCTAAATTAACTCTACTACCAGCCATTTCACTTCTCCTATGTATAACGAGTTCTTTTACGACGTTCAGACATGACTGCACCACAGCCACGATGATTTTTGCGTATTTCACCACCCCTAGCCGCCATTTTGACCTTAGCCGCTTTAGTGTTCGACACGACTTGTTTACCTTGAGCCCCTTCACGCTTCTTTTTTTTAGCTGTAGCGGCCCGTTCAGCTTTACTTAAACTGTTTGCTTTAGAACGAGGTAGGCAACGGTCTGGGCGCTTTTTATCTTTGGACGTGCCACATTCTCCAACAATGTTGCCACTGCTGTCGATGCGGACCCAATCTTGATCCAGCCATTTTTTAAGTTCGCCCATTAGCGGCCTTTCCTTTTGCCGCCTTTAGATTTTTTGGCGTAATTAGGATCTTTACAGTATTTACTGGCCGCCAAATTAGCGTAGGCAGAAGGATATGTGTCAAAAGTACGTTTTGCCCACGCCTTTCCTTCGGGACAGATTTTACTGCCCTTACTTTTACTGGACGCCGCACCGCCTTTACGCATGTAAGTGACTTGGACCTTAGCTTTTGTAGGCCCTGTTTTTACCCTTGATGTGGACATACCCATAATAAATCCTCACGCGTAAGTGTCAATTGACCTGCCTTTTGTAGCATCGGTTGAGGGGGTTGTATCAACAGATGTGGGCTGAAACCTAACCTTAGCCGCATCTAACGGCTGTTGGGAATTACTTAAAGTAGTCGGATTCATGGCGGGATTAGCCGCGCCCGCAACAATACCCGTGGGTTTCTGCATCATATTGGGCCACCTAACACCGCCCACCTGCAAAGGATCGCTTGCCATGTGTCACCCTGTTACCCACTGACTGAGGACAGGGACGCTTATAATTAAAACAGCTAAGCCCCAGATTTTTATATCTAAAGCTTTTAAAGAGGTTTTTTGGTCGTCTAACCGTTCTCCAATACGCTCGTACCGAAGTGCACACTCCGCCTCATGTTTTTCTAGCTTAGATAAAACATCTTCTACTCGCATAGCTACCACGCCTTACAAGACCAATATCGCGCCGAAAACTTATCCTTTGCCGTATCACAATTGTGACGTGCCCTAAAATTACTTCTACGCCCCGGTTGAGACTTCTTGATCGACATGTTGGGGTCACCAAAGCGGACAAGCTTTACTTCACTGCCTTTTTTAGCCAAAACCGCACTTTTTTTTGATTTACCGGGAGTTTTTTTTGGCTTGTTATAGCCAGAAAATGTTTCTCCACGGTAACTCAAACGACCCGAAGGCAGTCTTTTTACGTTTTTGGTGGTTGCCATTAGCTAAAAAACACCGTGATTGCCGTAATATTAGTTAAGACACTGACATAAATATCAGACACTTTTATGCCTTCATCCGGAATATTGACCGAGTGTGTTTCGCTCGCAGAAAAATCCAAGTCCAATACAGTGCTTCCGCCACTCCCGTCTGTAATAGTTAGACGGGGCGTTCCTGAAGCAGAAAAGACTTGAATCTGACGAATACGAGCAGGCCCTACACCAGCAGAGCCTGTCCCGGTCAGACGTTTTGACCTTACGTCTGAATTGGCCATGGTGACCTCCCGTTATGATGCGTCTGAAGAGCTAGATATTCCAAAGAACTTCAAAACAATCACTGTGTCACCGCCGGGATCGCCTGAAACAACAA
>CAACVD010001283.1_pt1 | contig 12082 bp, 17 predicted proteins | sample 2381771 | NCBI WGS metagenome assembly CAACVD01 (sample SAMEA5211965, study PRJEB30684) | marine metagenome | biome: Marine; feature: Epipelagic; material: Water | collected 2015-10-15 | depth 15 m | reverse complement strand
GATAGAAAAGCAATTAAATGTGTTGGTACTGCTAGTAGTCAACAGTTAGCTAATGTAGCATTATGGGAATGTACTGACGTTACTGGAAGTGTTTGGTATGATGAATTAAGTAGATTAAGACTGTTAGGTATTATATAGAGTATCTGCGACAATCTGCGATTTGCTTTGTAAAAAATGCGCTGGGTTTTATAAATATTAGTATGTCAGATTTAAAAAAATTATCAAAAGATGAGCTAGAAGAACTAGGTCGTAAATATGGCTTAGAACTAGATAGACGTGTTATAAAAGGTAAAATGGTAAAGCAGCTCCAAGAACATATCGATTCTTTATCGAAAGATAAGTTAGAAGAGTTAGCTAGAGAAGATGGAGTAGAGCTCGATAAAAGACATAGTAAAGAAACTTTAGTAAAGCAAGTAGGTGAGATCGGTGAAAGTAAACCATCAACCGGTAGATCTTTTACACAAAAGTTTCAAGATAGTAACTTTTAATGATTAAATAATTATATGGTTATCTACATTGATTCGACATTAGGGGAAAATACACCTTTTCATAATCAAATACTTTTTGGTGAGAACGGAACTTACTCAGATGGGGTTTCAGGATTTTTAACATCAGATGGTAAAGCAGCTAAAGTTTTATTTAACGGGGTAAACGATGGAAATACAACAGTTATTACAACAAGTGCAGTAATTAATTCTACGGTTTATGAAATGGATATTATGGCAGGCCGTCATAACCAACTAATGGCAGTTATTAATGATGAGAGATTAGCAACACAATTTACTTTCAATAGTGCGTTCTCAGCATATTCACCATCAGTATCCGGAACGGTAGGATCTCAAATCTTATCAGCTCAAGGACATAACTCAGTAAGTCCTACAATGAGACGTTTATGGGGATTAGGATATATTTGATAATAATTTAAATACATTATAATGAATGCGGTAATTGAAATATGTTACCGCATTTTTTTAGGAACTGTGATATAATATAAGAGATGATATTTGTAAGATATAAGTTTGATAATAAGGTTAAGAAAAAGTTTAAATCATTAGATATCGATATTAATGAACTTAAAAGGTTCTCTACATTTATCATTAATGAATATAAGAATACTAGAAAGATTTGGAAGTATGATATAGATATTTCCGGAATTGATTGTGTATCATCTGGATATTATGGTGGTTATAATGAGATTGAATTAGCTTTAAAGTCTCATAAACGCAGTAAGGTTAAAAGAAAAGAGTTTATCTTAAGTTCATTTTTCCATGAGTTGTGTCATTTTTGTCAAGATAACTTAGATGGTTATTCATTTGAAAAAAGAATGGATTACAATGAAGAAGATGTAGAGAGAGTCAGCGACAAATATTATTATAACCCGTTAGAGATTAAAGCAAGAAAGTTTGAAGAAAAATATACTAAGATCTACCTACAAATGTTTAATCAGTAGGCCATAACTTATTCTTCATATACTCAATATCTTTCTTTATAATAGCAATATCTACTTCTAATTGCTGCATATTTTGAGTTAATATAACTTCACCAGATGGTGTGATAAGATTTGAAATTAATTCTTCTATTTTATTGATAACTGGTAATATCTGTTTGATATCTTCTGAGTTAGCCATTGCCATATATCGTATAGCTTGGGTTTCAGTTTCAAGATTATCAATCTTTAAAAGCAAGATCTCTTTATCTCTTTCATACACTTCATTACTAACATACTGATTATTAAACCAGAGAGCAGCAGTTGCTCCTAAACCTGCAAGTAAAAAAGTAGCAAAACTAATATTCTCAGTAAGACCTCTAAAGGATTTTATTACGTTATCCATTAAAATATATTTAATTAATTTTTATAAATATTATTATGGTATTTACTAAAAAAATAAAAGAAATTTTAGAAGGTTTGAATCAAAGTGGTATAGCATATGATCAACAAAGAGGACCTAATTATGGTAAGTATAGACCAAAAGATGCTCGTAATAATATTTCTTATACAAAAGGTTTAATACCTACCGTTCAGGCTTCAAAACCAGGAATGGTTCAACCAAGTTTAGGTATATCTGATGAAGAAAAGAAACCTAAAAAGAAGAAGTTGAAAAAAAAGAAAAAGAGTCTATAATTAGATATGGTAAAAGAACCGTTGCGTAGACTTTCATGGACTAATATATCTTCGTACTGTGATAGTATATTAAATCAATTAAAAGAAGATAATATTGAAATAGATTCTATACTCGGGGTAGCTAGAGGTGGTATGGTACCTGCTACTATATTAAGTTATAGTTTAAATAACCCATATATGGAAATGCTTGGAGTTCGTACAAGAGAGGTCGAAGATCCTCAGTTTTATGGAAATCCTACATTGTTTGGTAATGTATTGGTTATAGATGATATAAATGACTCCGGTCTTACATTTGAAGTAGTTTCAAAATATATTAATCATCACTTTGATAGAGGGGAAATTAAAAATATATATTACTCTGCTTGCGTAAAAAGATCTTCTTCTAAATGGAATAAAGGTTATTATGGTATAGAATATGAAGGAAGCGATTGGTTTGTCTTTCCTTGGGATAAATAATTAAATAATATAGTGAAAAGCCGGCCCTTTTATTTTGAAATCAAAGATATGTTAACTCAGTTTGTAGCTGCGTTTGACAATGTAGTTATAGGTAGATTTAATAAAGGTAGAGAAGAAAAGGATAGAATAGAAGTTCGTTATGTTTATGCTCCCAAACAAAGAGTATTGCATGATATAATTAATGAAAATAAAACTTTAACTCTTCCTGTTATCTCAGTTAATGTAAATTCAGTAGTAAGAGATGAAACTAGAGTTTTTAATAAAATAGAAGGTTTTTATTATCAAGGTACCGTAGGTTCTGAAACAGTTTCAAGACATTTAAAATCACCCATACCAGTTAATATAAACTTATCAGTGAGTATTATATCTAGATATCAAACTGATATGGATCAAATTATAAGTAATTTTGTACCTTTTTGTAATCCTTATGTAATTATATCATGGAAAGTACCAGAAGATTTTAACTTAAGTGTTGATCAAGAAATAAGAAGTGAAGTGTTATGGAATGGTGATGTAGGTTTATCTTATCCTACTGAATTAAATGGTTCTCAAAAAGCAAGAGTAACAGCTGATACATCTTTTACTATAAAAGGTTGGTTGTTTAAAGATACAGATGATCCAGTTGGTAATATATTCTTTATTGATCAAAACTTTCATGCAGAAAATTTATTAGAGACATATGATAATTATGAAGCATTGACAGGTAGAGAATATACCTATCCTTTATCAGCTGATTTTGAAAATGAAGTTGAGTCGTTTGAATTATCTGGTAGTCCTTTTGTTACAGATATATTTTATAATGGAGTATTATTGCAAGATAATTTAACTATTTCTCCAAATACTTCAGGTAATATAATTTTAAATGGTTATAGTTTTAAAAATACACAAAACGTTTTATTTAGTACAAATAATCTTACAAATTATACAAATTTAACTTCAATAAGTAGTTTTAGTAGACAAGAATCAGTTTCTGGTCAAGTAATACCATTTACAATTTTAAACGATAATACAATAATTTTTAATTCACCACCTTTATCAGGAGCAGGGAAGATAAGATTTATACCTTTTAATAAAGTTGGTTATGATTTTTCAGATTTATCTTATACTGATACTTTATGCGGTAGAGGTCTGAGTAGTACGTTTATTATAGTAGAATAAGTATTAAATATTAACAATGGCAGATCAACAAAATAGCTCAGGACAATCAGGTTTTTTCAAAAATATCGTAAATAAACTACCATATCAATCAGTAGATTTTAATGCTATTTTATCTGATTTAAATCCAAAATATAATACATTCCAAGACACAGGAATGAGAAGAGTAGAAGCATTAGCTAAAAATTCTATTTTTTATAACAATGATTATAATAATACTGGGGCTGGTCAAGTTAGTGTTGATGGTAATTATAATACTTTAGTCTATGCTAATATTGAAGAAAATAAAGGAGCTAGATTACGTGATTATAGAGTTATGGCTGCTTTCGCTGAAATAAGTGATGCTTTAGATGAAATTTGCGATGAATGTATTAATAAAGATGATAATGGAAACATTGTAAATTTAAATTTTAGAAATACAGAATTAGACGAATTTAAACAGCAACAAGTGAAAGATGAATTTGAAAAATATGTTGATTACTTTCAGTTAGATAAAAAAGGGTTTGAATATTTTAGACAGCTTTTAATTGAAGGAGAAGTTTATTTTGAACATATTATACATTCAGGTTATACAGAAGATGGTATTTTAGGGGCTGTATTATTACCATCTGATTTAATTGACCCTATTTATGATAATATTCAAAATATGATTATCAAAGGTTACATTTTAAGAAAACCTATCTTTAATGAAGCTAAACCTGAAAAGATTGACAAGTTTGATTTTATTCCTATGGATGATAATCAAGTCAGTTATGTTAATTCAGGTATTTGGAATCAAGATAAAACTTTTAGATTACCGCATATTGAAAATTCAAGAAGAGCTTACCGTCAATTATCTTTAGTTGAAGATGCTATTGTAATTTATAGATTAGTTAGAGCTCCTGAACGTCTTGTATTTAACGTTGATGTTGGTAATATGGCTCCACCTAAAGCTGAAGCTTATCTAAGAAAGCTTATTCAAGAATATTGGAGTAAGAAAACTTTTGACGTTAATCAATCTGGGCAAGTTCAAAAATTTAACCCACAAAGTATGTTAGATAGTTTCTGGTTTGCTAAGAGAGCAGGGTCAGACGGTACTTCAGTAACACAATTAGCTGGAGGAGCTAATTTAGGTGAGTTAGCTGACTTAATGTATTTTGTTAATAAACTTTATAAATCATTAAAAGTACCAACTAATAGGCTTAACCCTGAAAGTAATTTTAACGATGGTTTAGATATGCTAAGGGAAGAATTAAAATTTGCAAGATTTATAATTAGATTGCAACAACAATTTGCAGGTGGTCTTAAAAATGGTTTTATTACTCATCTTAAGTTAAAAGGTATGTTTGAAGAGTTTGATCTTAAACCTCAAAACTTGCATTTAGAGTTTAACGTGCCAACTAATTTCTATGAGTTAAGAGAAAGTCAAAAATTGGAACTTAAAGCTTCAAATTATAATAGCCTTGCTAATGGTGAATCTATTTCATCAACATATGCACAAAAACGTTACTTAGGTTGGAACGATGTTGATGTAAAAGCTAATAGAGAGTTTTTAAGAAAAGATGCTGAATTCCAATGGGAGCTGCAACAAATAGGTAGTGGTGGTCCTAATTGGAGAGATGATCTTGAAACAAAACAAGAAGAACCTGGACCTGGTTTAGGTGATATTGGTGGCGATTTGAGTCCTGAAATACCACCTGCGTTTGGTGGGGGACCTGCTGAAGTAGGAGGTGAAGCACCTGAAGCTGAACCAGAAGAAGGTCCTGAGATAACACCAAGCCCTATTGAAGAGCCAGAAGTTTAATTAAAAGCATCTTAAACTGGAGATTCAGGAAATGTTACATTGGTAACAATAAGAGATTGCTCGCTTTCTGTAAGTTCGTATCCGTTTACTAGTAGAGCATATTTGTCATCGGCAGTTACTTGTGGGTAAGTTCTATAACGAGTACCCCTACCAACTCTGTGATATGAATAATTTCGTCTAATACCCTCTGTCTCTGCTCTTGCAATAGCATCAGTTTCGTTGTCGTATACTAAGTAATTAAGTGTTTCTTCGCTCATAATTATGAAAGTGTTATGTTATAATAGTTTGCTAAGTTTTCTTCTATATTAGCTCTATCGTTTGCTTTTCCAGAATCAAACACAATAATTTCAGATATTGTACCACCAAAGTTCAAGACATTTGATAAAAAAGTTCCTATTAGTCCCGATTGGGAGGGTTGGATATCTACTGTACTTCTTGTGAGGATATTTGAACCATTAGCAAAACCTTTAAAGTTACTACCTTCAGTTAAAGCAGAATATAAAACATTTTCATTTAGATTTGGAGTGTGGGTTATTGGAGGTCTGTTGTTAAAAATACCCCCATAACTAAAATTTGTACCACCAGATTGAACATTTATTCCAAAAGCCGTTGACCCAAAAATAGGATTAAGTGTTAAAATACCTTGTGTAGAACTAAAACTATCGATAGGTTGAGTAAGGAGAAAAAAGGACACTGAATTTAAATTATTAACTATACCTAATGGTGTACTTAATGTAAAATTATCATTTGTCGTTCCAAATGATATAGTAGGCTGATTATGGCTTTTTACAACTACACCACTATCAACTATTTTAGGTTGTTCATTATTCGTTACTTGAGTAGCATGATTACTATTACTACTTTGATCGTACCAAACACTAACGTATCCATCATTACCAGCACCGACAAAAGTTTCGATTGTTCCGTCAGCTACTTCAGCGGCTGAAAAATCTTCTTCATCATCATCCCCAGCACCACCTCCAGTATCTCTACGAACTCTAACTACTCGTCCACCATTTGCACCAATGTCTCGCAATGAATAACCAGCCGTAGCATTGGAATGAGTTTCTAACAGAAGTGGAGGTCCAGTAACAGGATTAAAAAGACCATTAGCTTTAGGTATAGATGGTACCATTTTTATCTTTGATTTAAATTACTATAAAATGCAGTTCTAAAAAATACTAAACCACCGTCATCAGTAGTTGTTTGAACACTTAACTGATCACTATTTGTAACACCTCTTAAAACGACACTTTCACTATTACCAATTCTAAAAGCTCTAGATGTATCAATAGGTAAAGTATCATATATATCTAAATCGGTACCTGATTTATTTAAAATAAGCACTTCACTGCAAGTAAAAGAAGATAATTGAGTTAAAGTGGTAGTTGCACTTAAACTAAAAGAAGAACATTCATTTTGATTTATAAAGGTCATTATATTATTATTTATTAAATATTTATGATGTCTAAGTGTGATATACAACCAATTTCAGGATTTCAAAGTACTAACTTAAATTCAAAAGTAGATAATTTTAATAGACTGAGTGATAGAATACTTAGATCGTTAGGATATCCTTTTATAAACGTGGAAGTTCATACTGATCAATTGCATGAAAACATTAGTATTGCTTTAGAATATTTTTCTAAGTTTGCTGGTTACACAAAAGAGTATCTAATCTTTGATAGTAATCTTTATCAAAAAGATTTTGGTTTAAAAATGGATGATCTTTTTACATTGCAAAATACTGATACTTTTCAAGAGCAAAAAAGTTTAAACACAAACAATAAAGATTTTACTAAAGAGATTGATAACACTGAAACAGTTTATGTAGCTATAAGTACATTAAGTGGTTCTTTATTTTCATCTGTTTCATCAATTTCAGCTAGTTTGCAAGATGGTATAAGTGCTAATGATATATTCAATGAACCCTTTTACAATGCTATTAATACAAGTATTTCAGGATTGAGTTCTTTCTTTAGACCTCAATTTAAAAATAATTTTACTATTCAAGGATCTATTAGTAGTGATAATCAATTTTATTCACCTAATTCATTTGTTAATAGTTTTGATTATGATGTAATGGATTATAGAAAAGTAATAGATGTTACAGAATTTACTGAAGGTTCAACTACTGGTATTAATACTTTATTTACAATTGAACAAACTTTAGCTCAACAGACTTATTTTAGTTATGCCATGGGTAATTATGGATTTGATTTAATAAGTTGGTATACATTAAAAAATTGGTTAGAAACGAGAGAAAAACTTTTAGCTATTCAAAGAAGTTATTCATTTGATCCAAGGACACAAATTTTAAGAATGTACCCACAACCAAATGCAAGTAGTAGTAATGCAAGATTCTATGGTGTTATTTCTTGTTACGTGGAAAGACCAGTTAGAGATTTAATAAAAGAGTTATGGATTTATCAATATGCTTTAGCATTAACTAAAATCGTGGTAGGTAGAGTAAGAGGTAAGTATACCGGTACTCAACTATTCGGTGGCGGAGGTTTAAATGCTGATTTATTACAAGAAGGCTTAAATGAGAAAAATGAACTAGAACAACAATTAATGACTGGATCAGCTCCAGGTCAAGGAGATTCAGACCCACCATTATTTTTCGTAGGTTAACTAATTACTTAGCTTCAAAAACTTCAATAAGCTTCTGTATGATACCACTAGCATCATTAAGATCTACTTTTTCTTCTTTTACTTTACTAGTTTGTTTTGTAGTAGTCTCTTCTATCTCGTAATCACCATAAACATCTTCTATAGAATCATCTATAGATAAATCTACTTCTTCACTTGTAGTAGTACTATTATTAAAGTCTGTATTAACCACACCTATATCTGCTAATAATATACTTAAAAGCTGATTAGTACTTTTTTCTTCTTTACTTCTTCCTACAAAATCAATAATTTCAGATTGAGTAAATTTGCCTTTCAATTCTTTAATAGGGTTAGAATATGAACCATAACATAGATGGACTAGGTATTGAATTGTTACTTCTGCTGAGTCTTTAATAAGATAAAATGCTCCTTTTTTATTAATTGTCACCCCTGTATCAGGTTTTTCAAATGCTATTTTTGCCGGTCTTAATAAGTTTTTCTGTCTAATACCAGAATTACTAATGATTTTTTCTTCAAATGTCATAACTATATTTATAAGCATTGAAAAATAAAAAGAATAATTTTAAACAAGGACTATATAAACCGGTAAATATAAACAAATTTATTGGTAAAACATTACCAACTTACCGTTCAGGTTGGGAGTTAAAATTTTTTAAATGGTGTGATTGTAATGAAAATATATTAAAATGGGGTAGTGAAAATGTTATTATACCATATTTGAATCCTCTTGATAATAAAGTTCATAGATATTTTGTAGATAATTATATAATATTTAAAGATAGAGAAGGAAAAGAAAATAAATTTTTAATTGAAATAAAACCAAGTAAACAAACAAAAAGACCAATTAGAAGTAAGAATAAAAAAAGTTCTACTATGTTATATGAACAAAAAATGTATGTACAAAATACAGCTAAATGGAAAGCAGCTGAAAAATGGGCTAATAAAAAAGGTTATAAATTTTTGATTATTACTGAGAAAGAGTTAAGGGTGCAATGGAAATAAGCTGAGAGCGTATAAATAATATTATGGGATTAAACTTAATCGTAGAAACACCTGCTCCAAAAGAAGAATTTGAATATATCGTTGAAGAAGGTAACTCCAAGGATACTAAAAACTTCTTTATTAAAGGACCATATATGATGGCTGAGGGAGTTAATAGAAATAAAAGAATTTACCCTTTAGAAGAAATGCAACGTGAAGTTAAAAGATATAATAGCTTCATGGTAAAAACAGGTAGAGCTATGGGTGAACTTAATCATCCAACTACAGCTGATGTTGATTTAGAAAGAGCATGTCATTTGGTTACTGAATTATCTCAAGATGGTAATGTATTTTATGGTAAGAGTAAAGTTCTATCTACACCTACAGGTATGATAGTTAGATCTCTTATTAATGATGGTGTAAGAGTAGGTATGAGTTCTAGAGCTTTAGGACAGCTAATACCTGAATCAGGTAAAGATGATGTTAATAGAGTTAAAGATTTTAAATTAGTTGCTATTGATTGTGTTGCTGATCCCTCTTTTCCAAAAGCATTTGTTAATGGTATTTTAGAAAGTAAGCAATATGTTGTAAATAAGTACGGACAATTTGAAGAAGCTTACGACAATTTTGAAAAAACAATCGCTACTATGCCTCTTAAAGGTAAAGACGATTTCTTGAAAGATAATATTATTAAATTCTTAAGATCACTATAAATAATTATATGGACAAATCTATACAAGATATCAAGAAATTTATTAAAAATGTTAATGAAAGGAAATACAACATTGCTAGTTCCGATTTATCTAACGTCATTAACAAGAAAATTGAACAAAAGATTATAAATAATAATATAAAGATTTTTTAATTATGGATATCAAACAAATATTAGCAGAAGCAACAGACGGAGCACTTAATGATGAAGTGCTATCTGAAATTGAAAATGTTTTCGAACAAAAAGTAAACGATAGAGTTGAAATTCATGTCGAAAACGCACTTAATGAGCAAGATGAGCTTTATAGTGGTAAGCTTAAAGAGCTGGTAGAAAAGATTGATGTAGATCATACAGCTAAATTAGAAAGAGTTGTAGAAGCTTTAGATGGTGATAGAGCTCAAAAACTTAAATTAGTTATCGAAAAGTATGAAAAAGCTCTTAATGAAGAAGCTGAATCATTCCAAAAAGATTTAGTTGAAAATATTTCAAACTACTTAGATGTTTATCTAGAAGAAAAAGTTCCTTCACAAAGTATTGCTGAAGCTGTAAAAAATACTAAAGCAGTTAAAGTATTAGAAGGACTTAGAAATCATCTAGCAGTAGATAGTGCTTTAGAAAAAGAAAGCATTAAAGAAGCCGTTATCGACGGTAAGAACCAAATTAATGAAGCTTCTGGTAAGCTTGAGTCTGTTGCGAAACAAAACGCAGTATTGAAAGAAGAATTAGATCAAATTAAAACAAATCTATTCATCGAACAAAAAACTGCTAATCTTGATGAAAGGTCAAAGAATTATATGAAAAAAGTTCTTTCAGAAAAAACATTAGAATATGTTACTGAGAATTTTGATTATACTTTGAAACTTTTCAAGAAAAAAGAAAGTGGCAGACTCGAGACTCTGAAAGAAGAGGCTTTAAGTAATAGGGACAATGTTGATAGGGTAATTTACGAGCATACTAATGATGGTGCTAAAGTTGTAAATGAAAAGGTAGAATCACCTTACTTATCAGAGCTATCTAAATACTAATTTTTTTATAAAATTTAGGTTATCCTGAGTTTCCTGGTTTTTTAAAACCCTGGGGTCGATAATAAAGGAAAATACATCTATGAATTCAATTAGACCTACACAGGCTTATATCGATGAATCAAGAGCATCAGCTCTTTTAGAAAAATGGGCTCCAGTTTTGGACTATACTTCTAAATCAGTTGCTGCAATTGAAGATAGTCACACTCGCTTGAATACTGCCATGCTTTTGGAAAACCAAGAGCAATGGTGTATTAAAGAAGCAGGTCCTAACTATGATCCAACTGTTCCAAACCAAGCTGGTCGTTCAGGTTCCCTAGGTAATGCAACATCTATCGGAGCTTCTAACTTCCAAGACGGTACACAAGCAGGTGGTACTCCAGGTCAGGATACATATGCGACAGGCGACTTCCGTCTTCCAAAAATCTTGATTCCAATGATTAGACGTACTTTTCCCGAGTTAATTACAAATGAAATCGTTGGTGTTCAACCAATGGCTGGTCCAGTTGGCCTTGCATTTGCTCTTAGATACCGCTACGGTGGTGATACTCTAGGAACAGGTATTGACGGCAAGACTGAACCAAACAACACTCCTGGTAGCCAAGGTAATATTATCGGATCTATGTCTGGTATTGAAGCAGGTTATCAAAGATTGAACACAGGTTATACAGGTACATCAGCTGACTACTTGTCAGGTAATAGCGAATTTGACTTCGTTAATGATGACCAAGGTGTAGCTGCTATCTTAAGAAACTTTGAAATTACTGGAAATATTCCTAATTTTGAAGTATCTTTCGAAAAAACAGCAGTTGAAGCAGGTACAAGACGCTTAGGCGCTCGTTGGTCTGTTGAGCTTGAACAAGATCTTAAGAACATGAATGGTATTGATATCGATACTGAATTAACAAATGCAATGTCATATGAAATTCAGGCCGAAATCGACCGTGAAATGCTTATGAGAATGATTCAAGTTGCACTTAACGCTGGCCGTGGTCAAGGTTTCTCAGTTTGGGCTCCCCAATCTGCAGATGGCCGTTGGTTAGTTGAGCGTAACCGCGACTTCTATCAAAGATTAATCGTTGAAGCTAACAGAATCGCTGTGAGAAATCGCCGTGGTGCTGCTAACTTCGTTGTTGCTACACCACGTGTTTGCGCTATCTTAGAAATGCTCCCTGAATTCCAGTGGGTACCAGTACAAGGTAATGTTAACACACAAC
>CAACVD010001281.1_pt1 | contig 12085 bp, 7 predicted proteins | sample 2381771 | NCBI WGS metagenome assembly CAACVD01 (sample SAMEA5211965, study PRJEB30684) | marine metagenome | biome: Marine; feature: Epipelagic; material: Water | collected 2015-10-15 | depth 15 m | reverse complement strand
TGGGCGCAAAAGGTGCGCTTCTTTCTGGGGCGACTGCGGGTCTTACGGGTCAGCCACTTACACAACCCGCCCCGACTCCACCATTGGGAATAGATCAAATAGCTCCTACAGCCCTTGATACAAGCATACCTACAGTAAGTGTAAAGCCAGTCAGTGTTGGTAATCTACCTACAAGCACGGCTACAGGAACCGCATCCGGCACTGGAAACCTTGCAACAGCCTCAGTCACCGGAGCTCCTGCCGCTCCGTTCGACACGGGAACCATTGATGTCAGCAGTCCACTGGTTAGCGAAGTAGGTGTAGCACCGCTTGATGCCTCTAGTTATCAAGTTAGTCTACCTTCTACTTTAACTACCGGATCAGCCTCTGGTGCTGGTCTCGGTGCTGGTACTGGTCTCGGCGGTTCTGGCGGAGTTGGGATAGACAGTCTTGATATTAGTGGGTTAAGTCTTGGTGGAGCAGGAGGAGCAGGGGGATTAGAACAAGCTGCTTCAGCCGCAACCGCTGGTTTAAGTGGGACTGGAGTCCAAGCTCTATCTACTGAAGCGGCAAAACAGGGTTTCTTGTCGGGCATTACTTCTGGTTTAGAGTCATTTGCTCAAAACCCCGGACAATTCCTACAAGACGCGGGGGCAGACTACTTCGCCAATCTGCAATCTAAACCTCTCCCTACTCTTTCGAGCACCGCAGGTATAGTAGGCTTGGGCACAGGCTTAATGAGCATGGAAGAAGAGCAAGATCAAACTCCTCTAGACTCGCCGTTTGATAATCCACTTTATGATTTGACAGTTCCTGGGCAGCAATACTTCAATATAGCTGATCCTCGTTATCAGGCACTCCTCGCACAGCAACAGCAAGGGATACAAGGACTACTAGCGGCTAGAGAAGGTGGAGAGATAGTGGGTCCGGGAACAGGTACATCTGATAGTATACCAGCTTTGCTATCTGACGGTGAATTTGTTATGACTGCGAAAGCCGTCAAAGGCGCAGGTAACGGGGACAGACGTTTGGGCGCGGCTAAAATGTATGATATGATGTCTAAGTTAGAGAGTAATGCGGCATGAGTAAGAACACAACAACCACAATCCAGCAAACTAGGCTTCAGCCTTATCAGGAGGCTATGCAGAAAGCCATCTATGGTGGTGTGACCGATATTATGGGTCGCCCTATGGCAATCCCTGATTATGAAGCATCTATTGCTGGTCTTACTCCACAGCAAATACAAGCTATGAACATGGCTCAATCAGGCATTGGCGGATATCAACCAATGCTGGATCAAGCGGGCCAGTTAACCGGACAGGCCGCTGAAGCCGCACAACAGTTCACCCAACAGGCTACACCTTATTTTGATACTGCGGGAGATCTTTCCAGACTTGGAACCGAAACGGCAGAGAAATTTACTACTGCCGCCTCACCTTACTTAACTGCTGGTGCGGAGGCTATGGGTGGATTTGCAGACACTGCATCAGGGCTGACAAGCGAAGCCGCAGAAGTTGCCAGACAAACAGGGGGAGCGTTTGATCCAACATCTGTTTCAGAGTTTATGGATCCATATGAACAAGAAGTTGTAGATAGAGCTCTTGCTGATATCCGTAGACAAGGCGACATAGAAAGATCCGGAATCGGAGCGCAAGCGGCACAGGCTGGAGCGTTTGGTGGGTCTAGATTTGCTTTACAAGAAGCAGAACTTGGAAGAAACATTCTTGATCGCGCTGGTTCAACCGCCGCGAACCTACGTTCAGCAGGTTACAAAGCTGCTATGGATCAGGCTCGTCAGTCCTTTGAGGGGCAACAAGCTCGTCAGCAAGGTATTGCTCAACTTCTCGGACAATCAGCCGCACAACAACTTGGTATTGGCACGTCACTCGCAGATGTATACGGGCGTACAGGCCAAGGTCTCGCGGGACTTGGGACTAACTTAGCAGGTGTCTACAGTAACGCCGCTGGTCAACAGCAAGCACTCGGCACAGGTCTCGCAGGTCTGGGAACAAATCTTGCTCAAACACTGGGACAAGCAGGCACTCAGTTCAGTAATCTCGCAGGTCAGGGTCAAGGATTACAACAGGCAGATATCTCTCAACTATTTGGCTATGGCGCACAGTTGCAGGCGCAGAGACAGGCAGAGCTTGATGCGAGACTCCAGCAACAGCAAGCATTTGCACAAGAGCCGTATAAACGCCTTGGTTTTGTCGCGGATATCTTTGCTGGTCAGCCGACATCACCAACAACGTTCCAACAATCTCAGCAACCTGAAGCAAGCCGCACGTCACAACTTCTTGGTCTTGGTGTCGCGGCTCTTGGGGCTTCTAAAGGTTTCAACCCGTTCGCCGCATCTTAGAGGTAATTATGGTTAAAGGCTCAAACAGAAAAATGTTCCGCAAACCCGGCATGGCACGTCGGGCTATTGGTATTCTGGCATCCTCTCCTGAGTTAGCGCAGGTGGCTAATCGCAATATGCCTGTTCGTTTGCAGGGTGGTGGTGATCCTTTATTTGAACAAGCTCGTCAACAAGCTCGGTATATGTTGAGCCGTCCCAATGTTTCATATGGTATGAATGAAGACCAGATGACACAAAGTATATATCAGAATCTTTTAAGCCAAAAACAGGGGGCGGGTATGAATCGAGCCGAACAGTTGAAGGCGACTGCTCAAGATTTTTCTAGTCGGATTCCTGTGGATGTCAGTCAACTGGGTGCTTTTTCTCTTGATACTAGTCCTTTCGCTAGAAATGCAGCAGGTCTTCCCACTAGAACTCCCAAGGATGTCAGCGACATGACTATGCCGGAACTGTATGAGTTACGTCGTGAATTAGGCGGGATAGGTTATTTCCGCAACCCGACAGAGAAAAAAGGCGTGGATGAGTCCAGACAAAGAGTCGCTGACGCTATTGCTTCAGGAAGAGAAACAAGCGAGTTGTTTACCGAAGTAGAAAACATGGTTGATAGTGATGTTCTTATGGAACAAGTTCTACAGGATCGAGTTGCACGTCTTGATGAAGAAATGAAGGATAAATTTGAGAAAAACTTTGACGGTTCTCCTAGTGCTGTTGAAAGAAGAAGGGAAAAGAACAGAGAAGTTACACGAGAAAAATTAAAATCTGGCACACTGGAAGGACTTACCGAAAAACTAGAAGAATTAAGACAAAAAGAGGCGGATGTTCTGGCGGCAGGTAAGTCTCGAGGAAAAAGAGGCAGACTTAATAGTATTAAAAATATAATAAGTAAGACAGAGTCAGAGATAGAAGAGCTTCAAAATAAACCTGAAGATGAAGAAGAGACATTAAGTGCAGTAGAAAAAAGAAGACGCTCTAGACTGTCACCAGAAGAAAGAGACACACAACCTGAAGAAGAGATTATTGCTTCTGGTCCTGCTGGTGATGGCAAAGGTGATGGCAAAGGTGATGGCAAAGGTGATGGCAAAGGTGATGGTTCTGCTGGTGGTGGTCTGCTTGATGAGTTCAGTCAACTTTTAGGCGACGGTATGAACATAGGTTTAGGCGACGGAAGTGCTGTTAAAGCAGCCAAAGAAGCCTTGGCAGATATGGGTGAGCCACCAGAACTAGCCGAGCAACCAGACTTCTGGAGTTATCTCACAAGGGCAGGTCTTGCTATTGCGGCAGGTAAATCTGATGATCCTTTAGCTAATATCGCAGAGGGTGTCTTAATGACTCTTAATACAAAAGCTAAAGAGGATAAAGAGTTCCGTGACACCAACTTCATGAGATATCTCAAAACGAGAGAGCAAAAAGCTAAAGACCTAGACCTCTTACTGACCGCAGAAAATGTTGACTCTCTTAGAACAACCAGAGTTATTGACTCTGTAAGCAAGCTTAAGGCTGCCGAAGCTCAAGCTGGTGTTTTAAGGAAAGATGAGCAGAGAATAATGTCACTACAAGATCAGGGATATGGTATTTTTTCTGCGGATATTGCTGGGGCTGGGGGATCAGAAATTATATTGAGACAAAAGGCACAAGCGTCAATAGCGCAGGATATGGTTAAAGCCAACCCCAGCTTAATAGACGGTCAACCTTTTAAACCTACAGCGGATTCTGACTTCTTCGTTGCAACCTCAAAAAACAAAGATGGTACTGGTCCTATCACGATCAGGAAAGCAAAACCTGACGAAAAGATAACAATTCAACAAGTGTCATAATAAAGGGTTTTTAACAGTGGCTGAGAAATTAACTCCTAAATTTATTGTTAATAGACCCGGAGAAGATGAGGGAACTCTCAGCGAAATAGGAGAGGGTATTGTATCTGGTTTCATTGGTATCGGGCAAGGTATCGGGGAACTTGGTGCTTCTTTCATAGACTTAATTGGTGACACCGATTATGCCAGTGATGTTACGGAATCAGCTAACGAACTCAGAGAAAAACTAGGCGTAGATCCAGAAGGTATTGCAGGAACTACCGCTGAAGTTTTAACACAATTTCTTGTTCCTGGTTTAGGTGCAGCAGGTGCTGTAAGCAAAGTTAGTAAACTCGGAAAAGCTGCCGCATCTTTTGATAAGATGCAACGTACAGCAAAAGTTTCGCCTTCTGCAAAAAAGCTAACAAAAAAACAACAAGAAGCTATGGCAAAGGCGGGATATGGTGGTCTCACTCGCTCTCAAAAAGTAGCTCTTGGAGCACAACAAGTTGCCGCTGCTGGTTTAGCAGATGCTCTTGTGGCAACAGACAACATAAGAACAATAGGAGATTTTTTTGAAGGAGGTCCCACACAAACTGATCAAGCTGTTGGATTAGAGGGCAGAGAAGAAGCGGCTCGAAGGATCTTAAACAAAATAAAAATAGGAGCAGAAGCAGGTGGTCTTACGGCTACTATTCCTAAAGCCCTTGGTCTGACAGGGACAGCAGTAGGAGCGGGAGTAAAAGGAGTTGCAAGCACGGAGGCGGCTAAAGTTGTAGGTAAAGGAGTTAAAGCTGGGGCTGGAAAAGTTTCCGGTTATTTAAAAGGCTTGGAAGAAGCCAGAATCCTTGAAGACATTAGCTATGCTGAAAACCCGTTAAAGACTCTTGTAGCAGATACCGCTTCAGTTTTACGCTATCGAGGCTATTTGCCTGAAGAGGTTGCAGAAGCTAGGTCTGTTATCCCTGGTATGACCGAAGGTCAAATTAATCTTGCTAATGCAACCATAAAAAAACTAGATAACTCATTTAAGCTTTATGAAAAAGGTTTGAAAAAAACAGGACACAGACTTACCGCTGATAAGAAAGCTGAGATGTACGACACTGTTTTCGAATACCTTATTCGTGGTGTTGATGATGTGGACAAAGGATCAGAACTTCTCTCACGCTTACCAAAAGAAGTTGTTCCATATGTTCAAAGAATGAGATCTCATGTAACTAATTTAAGTAGGACAATGTTAGATACTGATTACTTAAAGACGAGACCACAACAAGTTGCAGATGAAATCAAACAAACTATTGAATCTAAACTCAACAGTTACATGAGAAGAAAGTACGAAATTTTTGAACGTCGCTCTTTTGAACCTACACCTGAAATGAAAAACATTGGTAAGGAAGGTTTTAAAAAAGATAAATCATCTTTACTAAGCGAGTTAAAAAGAATGGAACGTAAAAGTCCTAATTCTATGAACAAGTTTTTAACGGAGGATGAAACAGGCAAAATAGTTTTAAGAGAACTTTTAGATGATTCTCAACTAGATGAAGCGGCGGAACTAGCTACAGAGAATTTTATAAAAAGATACCAACCCAAAAACGTGCCACGAAGTGATGCGGCAAGGTCTGTTAGAGACTCTTTAAACACTGGTCTCTTTGTAGAACGCAGTAGATTAAAAGGCTTCCAACGCCGCTTATTAGGAGAAATTCAAGACCCTAAAGAAGCATATATAGGCACTGTGTCTGACTTAGCTGAGTTTAGAGCAATAGATCAGTTTTATGGAACACTTAGAAACTTGGTTCAAACAAACAGCGGCGTAGGCAAGTTTTTTAAAAGTCCGGAAGATATTGTTGCTGAGTCTGGCATTAAACTTGGTGACGACGCAGGTGTGGAGGCTTTACTAAAGGCAACAGACAACGCCGCCGCAGAACGTGGTCTTGTTCGTTTAACGGACGAAGGATTTGGTAGTATGCAAAATTTTTACGTCCCTCAGACTATTTACAAGGATTTAACAAAGTTTAATCTTCAACAAAACGGGGTTGTTGGAACAGCCGCAAGAGCAGCTTATTCTGGCTTTCTACAATTAAAAGGTATTTCTCAGTTTAGTAAAACGGTTCTATCTCCTGTTACACAAATTAGGAATGTAACAACAGCGTCTCTATTTGCTTTAGCGCAAGGTAACGTTGGTAGAGGAGTGGATCTGGGAGAAAGTATACGAACAGTATACAAAGGAATGAGCGATGATGTTCTTGCAAAAGAACTATTAGAGGCTCAAGAGCTTGGTATCTTAGGAGCTCAAGCAGAATTGAGAGAGGCTCAAGAGTTAATTAGATCAGGATTTGGGTTTCAAGCACCAACTAAAATAGACGGTTACGATGTAGGTCCTGGTTTCTCTCAAGCAATAAACGAGGGGGGTTTGGGGGCTTTTCTTCATTCCGCTGGCAAAAAAATAAGCGGTGCTGTTAAACCTGCACAAGATGCCTATCGAGGCGGAGACGATATTTGGAAGCTGTATAACTTTAAGTTTGAGCAAAACAAACTGAAAAATGCTTTTTCTCGAAACAGAGAGGAAGTTCAAACATACCTTCAACAAAAAGGTAGGTTGGCTAGTGGCGAAGGTGTCTCTATCTCTGATGATATGATAGAGAGAGCTATTAAGGAAGAAGCCGCTGACATTGTTAGAAACACTGTTCCTAACTACAACTTAGCTCCAGAGGTTATTAGAGAATTAAGAAAAGCTCCTCTTGGTAATTTTATTGCTTTTCCGTATGAGATACTAAGAACTGGAGCCAACACAATTTCTCGTGGTGTAGATGAACTTGCTTCTGATAGTGCGGCAATAAGAGAAATTGGTTTGCGCCGTTTAACAGGAGCCGCCACTACTTTCGCGGCAATTCCAGCTACCGTTTCCGCTCTTGCTTATTCAACAAGTGGTGTCACAAAAGAAGAAATGGATGCGTATAAACGTTCGTTTGCTCCGCCTTGGGAAAGAAACGCACGTCTTATTCCCTTGGGCAGAGACGAAAACGGTGACATTACATATATTAATTATAGCTACAGCAATCCCTACGACTCTCTAGAAAGAATGGTAAACTCAGCAATAAACAAAGCACAAGAGGGGAGAGAGCTTGGAAAGGGCTCCGCTCAAATTGTAGCGGAGGCAGGATTTGAAAGCATAAGAGAAACATTAAGTCCCTTCTTATCTCCTTCAATTATGACTGAAAAACTTCTTGATGTTCTTCCCGCTCAAACTGGATTTGGCAGAGGGGGTAGAACAGCTACTGGAGCTAGAGTTTATAACCCAGAAGAAAGTGTGGGGGATCAAATTGGGAAGGGTTTTGTTCACATCCTAGACGGTGTTTTGCCTGGTGCTTTTCCACTTGATGTTAAAGGAGGAGAGTTTCAAGCAAGCCGTTTTGCTAGAGGTGTTTTAGGAGAGACTCAATTGGGAGACGCTCTAGGTATCTCCCCAACCGACAGACGAGGAATTGATTACGACCTGTCCGCTGAAATCATGAGAAGCGTAACAGGTATTACTGAGCTTACTGCAAAAACAGATCAGTCTTTAGAGTATCGTGGGTACGAGTTTGGTCGTGCGAGAACTGCTGCATCCAATATATTTAACAAAGAAGCTAATTCTGCGAACGCTACTCCAGAAGGTTTGTATGATGCTTTTGTTAAAGCAGATGAAGCGAGGTACAGAATATACAACGACTTCTACCAAGTTGTTGAAGACTTAAGAACTATGGGTAAATCAGACGCTGAAATATACACTGTTCTTAAACAAGCTAAAGTCGGTGACTTTCAGATGATTATGGCGAACATGTATAACCCTCTCAAAGTAAGTGACAATACATTCGACAGCATGATTCGAAAAGGAAACATTGATGCGTTGCCTTTGTCAGAGATATCCAGCTATCGTTCTCAAAGAATGGGGATTCCTTTTAAGGCTAGTGAACCCATCGAAGATTTAGGGGTTTCTAGCGAAATTGAGCCTTTGAGACAGCCTCTCTCGTCGCCTAGCGCACCGGAAGTAGCACCCCAACCCACCGCTATTCGACCACAGAGCCAACAAATTCCGGCACAAATACCGCAAGTTGCGCCACTCACAGACAACACTAAGTTCTTTCTCCCGTCAGCCACCGGGGGGGTTTTCGGAAAGGATCGAGGAGTTGAATATCAGTCAATAGTACAAACCGCCGAGGCTAGAGGCATAACTCCCGATGAATTGATACAAAAAGCAGGGTTGCAGAGGGCAGATGTTTCTGCTTCTCTGTTACCGGATCCAAGAGATAGGGATCTTGCAAACAGAGGTTAAGACACATGATTACAGATTGGGAAGAATTTCCAAATTTCACTGAAGATGAATTTCGCTGTTCTCATACAGGGGAGCAGAAAATGAAAACTGGTTTTGTTCGAAAGCTTCAAGCTTTGAGAATTGCATACGGCAAACCAATGACAATTACTTCTGGATACAGATCGCCAGAACATCCAATCGAAGCACGGAAAGCCAAGCCCGGCTCTCATGCTTCTGGTAGGGCGGTTGATATAGCGGTGTCCGGGGAAGATGCTTTCTTTCTTTTAGAGAAAGTTTTTGAGTCAGGTTGCTTTTCTGGAGTGGGTGTGAACCAACGCGGTGATCACGGACAACGCTTCATACACCTAGATGATTTAGATACAGAGACGAGACCAACTGTCTGGTCTTACTGATGTTAAACAGCAAAGCTATTCACAGTGGAGACATAGGAGAAGCGATATGCCTCCTTCGTCTCCTTCAGATGAATGTTCCTGCTCGTATCGTAAATCTAAAAGGCACTGACATTCTCTGTGAGATAGATGACAAGGTTCTAAGAGTACAGGTAAAGTCTGCTCGTCTTAGTAGTTTACAGGCTAAAAGAAAACTGAACTATCACTTCAATATCTGTAAGGGTTCTAAAATAAAACGAAGCCTATCTAGAGATGATTGTGATATTATCGCATTGGTGGGCATTGAACACGAGAGTGCTTTGTTCTACCCGGTTTGCAAATTTGCAAACACAAAAACCTACAGAGTTATACCAAGGGATATGACAGAGGACAATGCAACACAACGATCCTGGAAGAAGACACTAAATCATTTGATTTATTCTATCTGACCCCAGTTATCTGCCACAGCGCAATCAACCTTGAACGGTACTTTAGCTTCTACACAGTTCTCCATTATCTCGACGATAGGTTCTATCTGATCCTCGTCCTCAAGGTTAAAGCATAGTTCATCGTGTACCTGAAGCATGGGTAAGAGCCCCTCTTCTGCACATAACAGCATCGCCTTCTTTGTCTGATCGGCACTCGAACCTTGGATTAATCTGTTTAACGCTTTATATGTGAATGCACGTTTGATTGAACCACCATATGTCTTACGAGCTTCCTCTAAAGGCAGCGGCTTATGCACACCCCACTGTGTCGGCTCCCACTTATCGAAGCGGCACTTTCTGCCCAGCACTGTTCTGATATGACCGTTACGTTGAGCCGCGCTTGATACAGCATCTGCAATACCTTTAACAAACGGAACTTTACTATGGTATTCAGCCAAAAGTTCTTTAGCTTCCGCCGCCTCTAGTCCTAGAACAGCCCCCAGCTTGCCGACACCCATGCCGTACATAATGCCCAAGTTAACTGTCTTTGCTTCTTTACGAGATATGCCAGCCATGTCTGCCACCATTTGATGAAAGTCAGCATCGTCGTTTTGATACATCTCGATCACATCATCAATCATCGCATGACGATTATCTGCTGGCACTGACGCACAATAATGTGCCAACCATCTCGGCTCTTGGGACGCATAGTCAAAGCTTCCCCATTTGCAGTACTCTTCTGGAATAAACAAACCACGAATGGCGGCTTTTATAACTGGGTCACGGGCTGGAATCTGTTGTAGGTTTGGGTTAGACGAAGAGAAACGCCCGGTAACTGTGCCGCCATCATCACTCCGCAGCGGATGAAACTCAGCGTGTATACGCCCGTCATTCTCAAACTTAAATATATTGGACACAAAAGTTGTATTCGCTTTGTTAAACTCTCGCAGTCTAACAATCTTCTGCGCCACCGGATGAACATGTGATGTTAGGAACTGCTTGGTGAAGGACGGGGAATCAGTCTTCTCGGTTCTTGGATAACTCAATCCAACAGCATCGAATACTTTAGCGATAGATGAAGCAGTCCACGGCTCAACCCACACATCGGTATCATCGTGTATAGACGACAGTAAGTCTTTTTCTTTTGCCGCGAGATCGTCCTGCACTCTCTCCGCCGCCTCTAAATCAACCCGAACACCACGCTTACGCATCTTAACAAGATGCCTGATAAGAGATCGTTCCAACGCATATATGCTACTCACCTCTTGTTTCTGCATCTCAGCTTCTAGCACATGCCAAAGACGTAACGTGATTCTTGCATCTTGCTCTGCATACGCACCGACAAAACGAGACGGCAACCGCCACATCTCTGCCTTGGGGTTTACACCGTAATCTTCTGCGGCTCTACGCAAAGCTTTCTCACTCTTTGACTCGCCGATATAATCTCGCGCTACAGAGTTCAGGTTGTAATACATCCTGTTCTCATCAAGCATAGCAGCCGCAATCATGGTGTCGTGTATGTCACCATTAACTGTGAAACCTTCAGCTTCTAACCAACCCAAGTCGTATGTTGCATTGTGCATGACTTTTGGAATGTTTGTTTCCATCAACTCTTGTATGTAAGAACACACAGCCATCTCCGGCATGTTGCCCCCAGCTTCGTGTTTGATCGGGAAGTAACCACAGTAATCGTTGAACGCCACAGCAAAGCCAATGATGTTACCATCATCTGTCGCCCAACCGGGACCACGCTCCATGAGTCTTGGATCTCGGGTCTCTAAGTCAATCGAGATAATGTCCGCTTGTTTATATGAGTCAGGGAAGTGAGAGGGTGGAGACCAATCTTGATCTAGCGGTCCCGATGCCGCCTCCGTCACATCCATACGCTCTAGGTCTGTCTTAGTGTACGCACCCATCTGATTGAAGAAACTAATCTGTGTCATTCTGTGCACTCTCCGCCACTTGCTTGGCATAAAAAAGACTCGTCATCAAAAATCCAATCTTTTTGACGTTGTATAAAGTCGGTGAATTTTGTCATATCCCTTTTGTCTCTAAACGTGCTTCCTATTTTCTGCTCCATCTCCTGCCACCAGACAACTCTTTCTGGATGCTCTCTAATCATAGAAGCTAGAATGGCCTCGCTTTTCAGGAAACAAAAATCACAGTTACCTTTTGGTGACGATCCGTTTGGTGTAGGTAAATTGAGACTAAAGTTTTGGCGTTGCCAGAACTCATGCATCTCTTGCTTTGTTGTCTGTGCATCAACCAAAGGATACCAATTCTCCCACCTCTTATCTTTGCTTTGTTTTACTCGGTGGCTTTCATCATACCTAATACCTATCGCGGAAACCCATCTTTTCCAGCCGCATTCTTTTGTTAAGTAACGCTTCATTGTGAGAACCTTTAACTCGCTGGTGCAAAACCGCATCACAGTATTGGGTAAATGATTGCGAGATATAATTAGCTTCTCAAATGGCTCACCCTGACGAGATGCGTTTTCGTAATCAGTAACTCTATAGGTTGTGTTTTTCCCGTCTTTGTCATACTCCAACCAAACCACCGGAATGTCCCACTTCTCTTCACACTCTCGAACAAAGTCGAGCGTCTCAGGCATCTCTCTGCCAGTATTAGCGAACAAAACCTTTACATTATCTGATAGCCCGTTGTTTTCTTGGACTATTTTGTACAACATATAAGCCGAGGTTCTCCCTCCAGAGAAAGAGATCTGTACGTTTTCATCAGGTAAAATAAAACCGCTCATAATTTAAACGCCCATCTTTGATTGCTTTCAATGATATGAAGATTTTCTTTTGCTCTGGTGAACCCAACATAAAAAGTTCTTATCTCTG
>CAACVD010001280.1_pt1 | contig 12088 bp, 18 predicted proteins | sample 2381771 | NCBI WGS metagenome assembly CAACVD01 (sample SAMEA5211965, study PRJEB30684) | marine metagenome | biome: Marine; feature: Epipelagic; material: Water | collected 2015-10-15 | depth 15 m | reverse complement strand
CTTCAAATATTGCTAATACTGGTAATGCTGGAGATTACAAAGGTGGTGCGTTCCACAGAGATGCACTAGCAATCGCTATGATGGAAGATGTTAAAATCGAAACTCAAAGAGATGCTTCTCTTAGAGCAGACGAAATTGTTGCTACATCAGTATATGGTGTTGGAGAAATCCATGATTCATATGGTGTTGAGTTACATTTTGATTCATCAATCCAATAATAGGATACTTTGTGAGGGTGGGAAACTGCCCTCGCAACTAACAAAGGAGATAAAATGGTTAAATTAGTATTATCAAATGAAAAAATGATTACCTTAAAAAGAGGTAACAAAACAATCACTAGAACTGAATTAGATTATGAAACAAATAAAGTTATGTATGATTTTAGAGGTTTTAAAGAAGTACAAGATGATGTAAAAGAAAATATTAAAGAAGTTGATAGAACTTTTGAAAACGAATCAAAAGTAATTCCTTTAAAAAGGAAAAGAAAAACAAGGAAGAAAAAAGATGAATAAATGGATTTGGCTAAAGACTAAGAAAAAAATTAAATGGATATGGATTAAAGCTAAAAACAATCCAATGTATTCTATTCCTGTAATTTGTTTAATCGCTTATTTAGTTTGGAGTAATTAATGGCTAATTATACAGGTGCAAATGTTATTACAACATCAGATGTTCAAAAGTATCAACCTGACGCATTTGATTTTGGTATTTCTACAACTGCTACTGAAACAACTAATTTTTTAGCACAAACTACAAATGATATTTTAAGAGCATTAAGAGTAGAGTGGTGGCCTGTATATAAAACAAATATATTTACAGATATTACAGTTTTAAATACTGCTGAGATGGTTAATACAAAAGTTAATTTAGATCAGTTTGAACGTGCTGGTGTTTATTTATTTCTTGGAAGATTTTATTTACCAGCATTAACTAAATTTAGACCAGAAACAGAAAAAGATAGATTTGAAAGAATGCAAGAATATTACATGAGCCAATACAATATTGAATGGAGAATGATATTAGAAGATGGTGTAGAATATGATGTAGATGCAGATGGAACTATTGTATCTAACGAGAGAGAACCTTTACATGGATTTAGAAGATTGACTAGATAATGGCTTTAGATTTAAAGATTAAAACTAACGCAAAATTTGTTGAAAAAAGATTTAAAAGAATAGAGAAAAAGTTTAAAGGCATAATCCAAAAAGGAATACTACAAGCTGGTTTTCAATTACTAGATATTATTAGAACTAAAACACAAAAAGGTGTGGATTTTAGAGATGTACCTTTTGTTCCATATTCATCAGGTTATTTAAAAAAACTTAACAAAGAGGGTAAGTCAACAAAGGTTGATTTATTTTATTCTGGTCGTATGCTAGGTGCATTAACTCCATCTGGTAGAACTATTAAAAAAACAGGAACTAATAAAATTAGTGTTAATTTTAGTAATGCACAGATGAGGCAACGAGCAGTATTTAATCAGGTATTAGGAAAAAATAAGAGGGAATTTTTTGGATTTAATGATAGAACTGCAAATATAATAAGAAAACAATTTAACAGATTTGTTGCAAAAGAATTTAGGAAAGCAAGAATATGAGTGTAAGAGAAAACATAGCAAGTAATTTATTGTCAGTTATATCTGCTATATCTAGCCCAGATATTATAAAAGCAACTAGACAACCTTTTTTATTAGACGAATTATCAGATAAACAATATCCAGCAGTAATAGTTCAAACATCAGAAGAAAATAGAGATGATTCTGAATTAGGAAGTGGTGCTAAAACTAGGCATGGTACGATAGATTTTGTAATACTAGGATTTGTTAAAGGTGCAGAGGCCAATATAGATACTAAAAGAAATGAATTGATAACAGCTATTGAAACTGCATTAGAAACTGATATTACAAGAAATAGTAATGCACTTGATACAGAAGTCATACAAGTAGAAACTGATGAGGGTTCTTTATTTCCCGTTGGTGGAATAAGAATGACAATTAGGTGTATGTACGAATATCAAGCTGGAACACCATAGGATAAATTATGAAAAACGAAAAACTATTAGATAAAATTTCTAAGAAAATGGATCAGATCGAAAAGATGCACGATAAAGAGTCTATGCTTTGTGAGGAAGTAAAAGATTTATTAGAAGAAATTAGAGAGAACTCACCTGAAGATGATGATGGTTCTTGGGAAGAAGATGTAGGAGATGATCTTGAAGAAGATTTTGAAGAAGATGAAGAAGATATTGACGAAGAAGATGATAAACTGTAAAAGGACTTATGGCTAAGGATATTAAATTATATAAAGGTAGTTCAGAGATAGTTATTAATGAATCTAACCTTGAACATTTTTTAACTTTAGGCTATAAGCAAGAAAAAGAACAACAACAATCTAAAAGTAAAAAGGATAAGAAATGGCAACACATCACGGAAAAGAAGGAGTTGTAAAAGCTGGTGGAACAGCAGTAGGAGAACTTACTAGCTTCACACTTGAAACAACAGGAGATGTAGTAGAGGATACAGCTTTAACAGATGCAACTAAATCATTTGTTGCTGGTAGAACATCATTCTCTGGTACTTTAGAAATGCACTTTGACGAAACTGATAGCCCACAAACAAGTTTAGTAGCTGGTGCTTCACTCGCTTTTATTTTATTACCAGAGGGTAATTCAAGTGGCGACAGAAGTTTTACTGGAACAGGAATTGTAACTGGTATGTCTGTAAATAACTCAATGGACGCAATTATCTCTAGAACTGTTACTTTTCAAGGAACTGGTGCATTAACAATAGGAACTGTATAATCCTAATTTATGTCAGTTATTGATAGAGTTAAGTCTCATTTTGAAACTCTTAAAACTATTACTATAGAAGTTGAGGAGTGGAAAGACGAGCATGGTAAAGCTAGTGTATTCTATTCAGAGCCATTAACCCTTGAAGAAAAAAACATTATCTTTAAGAAGTCTAACAACTTTCAAGATTTAACTATTCTTGTTGATTTGCTTATAATGAAGTTGCAAGTCAAAAATGATAAAGGCGAAATGATAAAAGCCTTTAGCCCAGAAGATAAATTTGCTTTAAGAAAAAAAGCAGATTCAAATGTTATATCTACTATTGCCAATCAAATACTTTTAGATACTAATTACGAAGACGCAGAAAAAAAGTAGATAGCGACCCAGATGTTAGGTCGCTGTTAGTTATTGCAGAACGATTACATCTTACAATCCAACAAGTTCTTGATATGCCTGTTAGCCATTATAATCTTTGGTTAGCTTACTTGAAAAAAGAACAAGAACAGTATAAAACAAGTCAATCACTAGCAGAAGCAAAGAAGTTTAAATAATGACACAAAAACTAAATATAGACATAGTAGCACGAGATAAATCCAAACAGGCTTTAAATGGTGTCCAAAAATCTTTAGGAAGATTAAAGGATTCTGTTTTTAACCTTAGAAATGCTTTTTTAGGTTTAGGTGCTGGATTAGTTATTAAAAATTTAGTTAATACAGGAAAAAGTTTAGAAAACCTTAGAACAAGATTAAAATTCTTATTAAAAGATACAAACGAGGGTGCAAAAGCATTTGAGAACATGACTAAGTTTGCATCTAAAGTTCCTTTCTCACTTGAAGAAATACAAGCTGGGGCTGGTATTCTTGCAACAGTAACAGATAATGCAGATGACTTACAACAAATGTTAGAGATAACAGGTAATGTTGCGGCAGTAACAGGATTAGATTTTAGAACTGCTGGAGAACAAATACAAAGATCATTTAGTGCTGGTATAGGTTCAGCAGATATATTTAGAGAAAAAGGTGTTAGAAATATGCTTGGCTTTAAAGCTGGTGCAACTGTATCTATTGAAGAAACAGTACAAGCATTTGAAAGAGTATTTGGAAAAGGTGGAAGATTTGGAAGTGCAACAGATGAATTAGCAAATACATTTGAGGGAACTTTATCAATGATAGGAGATAAAGTATTTAATTTTAAAAAGGTATTATTGGAAGCTGGATTTTTTGAAGAACTTAAAAATCAATTTGGGGATTTAGATACATTTTTAGAAGAAAATGCAAAACAGCTTGATCAAATAGCAACAACTATAGGAAAGAATTTAGCAAACGCAATAGTTGGTGCAGTAAATATAGGAAAAGATTTAATTCCATTTTTAACAAAAGTTAAAGATCAGCTAGTAGGATTAAAAGAAACATTTGATACTTTACCAGCAGTAATGAAACAAGCTGGTATTATTGGTGCTTTGTTGCTTGGTAAAAAAGGAATAATAGGTATAGGTTTAATATTAAAAGCAATAGAAAAAGCTGACGAGTTTGGAGAAAAATTTGGAAATAAACCTTTAGTACTTGTTGATATTAAACCATTTGAAAGTGAGTTATCAATACCTGTTAAATTGCCTGAGCCTGTAAAAAAATTAAATAAAGAATTAGAAACTACTAATGTTAAAATAAAAGATTTTGAACATGAAATGTCATTTGCTATTCCATCAGCTACAGAGAAAGCTATGAAAAAGTTTAAAGATTTAAACTCTAATGCACTACAAAATCTAAAAAATAAAACATTAGACATTAAAAATATTATAGTTGATGTAGCTGACAAAGGCATAACAAATATATCAAGAGGATTAGCAGAGGCATTAGTTTTAGGTAGATCATTAAAGGAAACTTTTCAAAATATGGCTCAAACATTAGCAGTAAATGTTTTAAGTGCAGTTATTGAAATTGTTGCTAGAAAAGGTGCAGAATTAATGATTGAAAAAATGATAACTAGAGAAAAACAAAAACAAGCAACATTAAGTGCAGTTGGTGGTTCTTTCTTTGGTGGGTTTGGAAGCATTGTAGGTGGATTATTAGGATTTGCAAAAGGTGGTGCAGTATCTAAAGGTAATCCAATTCTTGTTGGAGAAAACGGGCCAGAATTATTTGTACCTAACCAAACAGGACAAATTACACAAAATGCTAGAGGTACAGGAAATGGTGGTGCTACAACAGTTAATTTTAATATTAACACAGTTGATGCAAGTGGCTTTGAAGATTTACTATTTAGATCAAGAGGAACTATATCAGCATTAATTAATCAAGCTGTAAACGAACAAGGTAGAGGAAGTGTAATTTAATGTCAGGTGCTTTTCCAATATCAACTGCTAAGTTTTCTACATTAGGAATTAAAAGTACACAAAACACTTTAGTTTCAATAACTGATAGTGGTAAAAAATTATCAAGACAAATTGATGGTCAAAGATTTGGATTTACTGCACAAGTTATAACTGCAAAAAGATCAGATGTTTATGGAGAACTTATGGCTTTTATAATGAAGCAAAGATCAAGCAAAGAAAACTTTACTATAATTCCACCAGAAGTTTCTAATGCTAGAGGAAGTGAAACAGGAACTGTATTAGTAGATGGTTCACACTCTGCTGGAGATACAACTATTGTTATGAATGGCTTTGCAAACAATACAGCTGGTGTATTTAAAGCTGGAGATTTTATAAAATTTGCAAATCAAACAAAAGTCTATATGATAATTTCAGATGTAACACCAAGTTCTAATTCAGCAACAGTAACTATTGAGCCACCTTTAGTATCTAGTCTAGCAGATGATGAAGCTGTAACTTATGACAATGTACCTTTTACAGTTTATATGACAAATAGTATTCAAGAGTTTGGAGTAGTAGGTGCAACAAAAGATGGAGATGCTTTATATCAATTTGAAATTGATGTTGAAGAAGCACTTTAATGAAAAAGTATAAAATAACCCATAAGATAACTGCTGATTTTATTGCTGAAATTATTGTTAATGAAGATCAAATAGATAGCAGTATTAACGATCTTAAAGAATACAAGAAACCCAATAGCAAATTTGAATATACTATGTTAAAAGGTACAGAAAGTGTAACCCAAACTAATTACGAGGAATATGACGAGAAGCCTAACAACAGCAGTAAAGAATCAATTAGCAACAAATGATATTAATCCTGTTCATCTTATTAGTATTGGGTTTAGTACTCCTGTTAATATAACTGATTGTTCTTTTCCTTTAACTTCTTCAATATCAGGCTCATCAGTTACATATTCTGCAAGTGATTTTATATTAGATATATCTAGTTTTGATGAACAAACTGATATTACAAAAGGCACATTAAATCTTACTTTATCTGGTGTAAACACAACATACATAGCAGTTGTGTTAAATGAAAATGTTATAAACGATAGTGTTACAATATTTAGAGGATTATTAAATAGTTCTAATACACTTATTGCAGACCCTATATTATTATATGAGGGTAAGATAGATGGATTTGATGTTAATGAAAGCAAAGACTCAAGTCTAGTTAATTTAAAAGTAGTATCTCATTGGGCAGATTTTGATAAAAAGTCAGGTCGAAAAACTAACAATACATCACAGCAAAGATTCTTTAGTACAGACGTTGGTTTTGATCATGCTTCAGAAATGGTTCAAGATATTAGGTGGGGTAGAAAATAATGGAAGAAATAATTAATTTATATAAATCTTTTAATAAATATCAAAATAATACATATGAAGAATTAAAACAACATATTGAGCCATCAATAAAATTAAATCAATATAAAATTTTTAAACAAAACAACAAATTGATTACTTTTTCAAATTGGGCTTTTTTTGATAAAGCATCAGAAAATAAATTTTTAAAAACAAAAGAAATTGAAAATTATATGTGGAATTCTGGAAATATTGTTTGGGTTAATGACTTGTTATCTTTAGGTAAAGGAAAAGAAATGGCATATTGGTTAAGAAAAAAATTTAAAAAGGTTATGTGGCTTCGTTCAGATAATAATTGGAATTTTTATAGAATTGGTAAAAGAGGTTATTAATGAGTAGTGCAGTAAGACGTATAACTAGAACTGTAAAAAAAGTTGTAAAGCCTGTTGTAAAAATAGTAAAAAAGGTTGTTAAAACTGCTGTAAACGTAGTTCAAAAAGCTGTTTCATGGGTTACACCATCTTTTCCCTCATTTGATGCTGGTGGTTCAGGTAGTTCAGGTTCGTTTGGCTCATCAGCTATGGATAATTATGAACAAGGTATCATAATCAATAAACAATCTAATGACGCATCTATTCCTGTTGTTTATGGAGAGAGAATGGTAGGTGGAACAAGAATATTTCTAAAAACTTCTGGGAGTTCAAATACTTATTTATATATGGCTCTCGCTTTAGCAGAGGGAGAAATAAACTCTGTAGAACAAATTTTTGTTGACGATACACTTGTCGGTTGGTCAGGTGCTTTAACACACGGAACAACAAGAAATTCATATGCTGGAAAATATGGAACTAATATTTTAGTTCAATGCTTTATGGGTAAAGATGATCAAGTTGCAAGTAGTATTTTAACTCCTGTATCTGGCTGGGGTTCTAATCATAGATTAAGAGGTGTTTGTTATTTAGCTTTTAGGTTTAAGTGGGATCAAAATAAATTTAGTGGTATTCCACAAGTCAAAGTTAAAATTAAAGGTAAAAAAGTTGTTACACTTGATTCTAATTTAAATGAATCATCAGAAACTTTTTCAACAAATCCAGCATTTTGTATTTTAGATTATTTAAGAAACACAAGATATGGAAAAGGTTTAGCAACAACTGATATTGACTTACAAAGTTTTTATGATGCCTCTCAAGTTTGTATTACACAAGTAACACCATATTCAGGTAGTAGTGATATTAATATATTTGATACTAATTTTGTACTTGATACAGGAAGAAAAGTAATTGATAATTTAAAAGAACTTATAAAAGGTTGTAGAGGATATTTACCATATACTCAAGGTAAGTATAAATTAATTATAGAAACAACAGGCTCTGCATCTATAACTTTAACAGAAGATAATATTATTGGTGGTTATGTTTTATCAAGCCCAGATAAAAATTCTAAATTTAACAGAGTTATTGCTACATATATTAACCCAGCTAGAAATTTCCAAGTAGATGAGGCACAGTTTCCACCTATTGATGATTCTGGATTACCAAGTGCAGATCAACACTCAACAATGAAAACTGCTGATGGTGGAGTATTGTTAGAGGGTCGTTTTGAGTTTCCGTCATTAACTTCAACATATCAAGCAGAAGAAATGGCAGAAATTATTTTAAGAAGATCAAGGGAAGCATTGGTATTACAAATAACAGCAGACTTTAACGCATACGATTTAGCGATTGGAGATATAGTAGGCATAACACATAGTTCACTTGGTTTTTCTGCTAAAAATTTTAGAGTTCTATCAATTACATTTAATGAAGATTATACAATTAGTTTAAATTTAGTAGAGCATCAAAACTCACATTATACATGGACATCAAAATCTGAAATTAGTTCAACACCTACAACAACATTACCAGACCCATTTACAACAATAAATTTATCAGAAGTTAGTAATTTTTTAACTGTGTCAGATACTATCGTTGCTTATAATGATGGTGTTATTATTACTAAATTGTTAATTGATGTTTTACTTTTAGATCAATCTCAAGGATTTAGTGGAGATGGTACAGAGTTAGAACCACCAGATGCTTTTTTTGATTATTTTGAAGTAGAAATATCTGAGGACAATCAAACATTCACAGAAGTAGGCTCAGGCAAACAATCAAGATTTGAAGTTTTAAATGTTAAAGATGATACTTTGTATTATGTAAGAGTTAGATATGTTAATACAGCTGGTGTTAGATCAGATTATATAACTGCTAGTCATACTGTAGTTGGTCAATCTGCACCACCTAGTAATGTTCAAAACTTTTCAATTAATGTAGTAGGCGATCAAGCAATATTAAGTTGGGACGCAGTAACAGATTTAGATTTGTCTTATTATGTTATTAAACACAATTCTGCTACTACAGGTGCTACATGGATAAATTCTAAAACAATAATAGATAAAATTGGACGACCAGCAACTACTGTTACAGTTCCTTTTTCTAGTGGAACTTATTTAATCAAAGCAGAAGATAAGAGAGGCAACCAATCACTTATTGAGACTTTAATTGTTTCAAGTATAGATGCACCTAACTATACATTAGAAACTACTATTAACGAACACACAGCATTTTCTGGTAGTAAAACAAATGTAGAAGTAGTTCAAAAAAATTCAGTTAATCATTTAGGTTTAACTGCAACAGGAACATTAGGAGTAGCATCATCATCTGTTCCAAGTTCAGGTACTTATGAATTTAATAATACAATTACATTACCAGCAGTATTTAAAGCTAAGTTTGAATCTAATGTTTTACAAATCGTAGAAGATGTTGCACAGTTTATTGACACAGGAAGACCAAATAGTTCAACAAATATAGATAGTGGAACACCAGACCCTTTTGATGGCAAAACAGTACAGAATAGTAACACAATATTACAAATATCAACGAGTGATGATAATGTTACTTTTAGTGCTTTTCAAAACTTTACAACAGGAGAATTTTCAGGTCGTTATTTTAAATTTAAGGCTTTATTTACTTCTGCTGACCAAGATTCAAGAACTCTAGTAAACACACTTTCAGTTACAGCTAGTCTAAAAGAAAAATTAGAATCTGGTGCAGATATTGTTAGTGGTACAGGTGGCAAAACTATTACATATTCTAGTGCATTTAGATTAAATCCAGCAATAATAATTAGTGGTCAAAACATGGCAACAGGAGATTTCTTTACAATTACAAATAAAAGTACAACAGCATTTACTATTGAATTTTTTAATTCCTCTGGTACAAGTATTAACAGAACGTTTGATTTCCAAGCGAAAGGAACAGGATAATTTATGTCACAAGTATCACAAATAGCGATAGATAACCAAACATTCGCAACTTTTAGAACAACTTTAAACAGTAGTTTAAATGCGATAAACACAGGTCATTTAGGTGGCTCAAGACCAAGTTCTGCTGTAGCTGGGACTATTTGGTTAGATAATTCTGCAACTAACACTATTGCTATGAAATTATTTGACGGCTCAGATGATCTAACATTATTTTCAGTAAATACATCAACCAACGCAATAACACTTCCTAGTGGTGTTTCTATTACAGAAACTGACCCAAGTGCTATTCCATTTGCAATCGCTTTAGCGTGAAAGGATAAAATATGGCTAATAATTTTAATGATTCACAAGCAAGTTTAACAAACGCAAACTTAACAGATATTTTTACAGCTAGTAATAAATCTTTAGTTATTGCTGGAACTATTTCAAATACAACAACTACTTCAATAAATGTAAGTTTAAAAAAACATGATGCATCTGCAAATGCTTCTAAATTTATATTTGAAAATGTGCCTTTACCAACAGGCTCATCTATTCAACTTCCTAAAATAGTTTTACAAACTTCTGATAAAATTCAAGCACAATCAGATAATTCTTCTGGCCATGCTGATGTTCACTTACAACTTCTAACAGATGTATCATAATGAGTTATATAGGTTCAAAACCAGCAGATGCAGTTTTAGAAACTGATGATATAGCTGATGGAGTTGTAACTAATCCAAAACTATCTACAGGTAGTCAACAAAACTTCAGAAACCTCATCATCAATGGCTCAATGGACATAGCACAAAGAGGAACTTCACAAGCCAGTATTACTTCAAGTGGTTATTACACAGTTGATAGATTTAATACTACATTGATTACTGGTGGTACTTGGACACAATCTCAATCAACAGATGTTCCAACTGGTCAAGGTTTTGCAAAGTCTTTAAAAATGGATTGCACAGTAGCAAATAGTTCACTTTCTTCAGATAGTTTACTTATTTTTAGAACGCTTACGGAAGGTCAAAATTTACAGTATTTAAAAAAAGGAACATCATCTGCTGAAAGTTTAACTTTATCTTTTTGGGTTAAATCTAATAAGACAGGAACTTATACAGCTAGTCTTTATGATAATGATAATTCAAGACAAATTTCAAAATCATATACAATTAATTCAGCTAATACTTGGGAAAAGAAAACAATTACTTATGTTGGAGATACAACAGGAGCATTTGATAATGATAATAATAAAAGTTTATATGTAGATTTTTATTTAGTTACTGGAACAAATTATTCATCTGGAACATTAGCAACTGATTGGGAAAGTTATTCTGCTGTAAATTCAGCAGTAGGAAATGTCAACCTTGCAGATAGCACATCAAACGAATGGTACATTACAGGAGTACAATTAGAAGCTGGAACATCAGCATCTGATTTTGAGTTTTTGACTGTTGATGGAAATATTCAAAGGTGTCTTAGATATTTTGAAAAATCTTCTAACATAGATTCTGCTTTAATAGTAACAAGCCAAGGTATTGTTGGAGTAAGAGATGGGACAGCTTCAACAATTAATAGGTATTACAATATTCAATATTCTGTTGAAAAAAGAGCTACACCAACATTAACAACTTATGACTTGTTAGGTGCGACAGGTAAATGTAGGAGAGATTCTACCAATGGAGTAGCAACTAGTACTTTTAGTACAGGTGCGACTTGTTTTAATATGACTTATACTGGAGGAGTTAGTCATTATGGAGTTTTCTTTGGTTGGTATTCGGAGGCAGAGTTATAATTATGATTACTAATGTAGAAAAAACTTACGATATAGATGGTGTAACACACAATGGTTACAAAATGATTAAAGATAATATTACATCTTTAGTACCATTAGACGAAGCAAACACAGATTATCAAGCAATTCAGACATGGATAGCAGATGGTGGAACAGTAATAGATAATGGGGGTCAAGAATAATGGGAAATTATTTGGGCAGAGGATTAGATAAAATATCAAACATAGAGGTACTAGATAATATTACCTTTGATGGTTCTAGTTCTTATTCTATTACAAAAGGTTCAGTAGCATTTACACCAAACTCAGCTCAATCATGCTTGATTAGTATTGATGGTGTGGTTCAAGCTACTAACTTTACAGTTTCAAGTTCTACAATAGACTTTGGCGTTGCTATACCAAGCACTTCAACTTGTAATTTCTTTTTACATTATGGAACAGGAGTTATGACAGTACCTAGTGATGGCTCTGTAACTGAAAGTAAGATTGGTTCTAATGCTGTTACTACTGCAAAAATTATTAATGACGCAGTAACTAAAGATAAATTGC
>CAACVD010001279.1_pt1 | contig 12095 bp, 13 predicted proteins | sample 2381771 | NCBI WGS metagenome assembly CAACVD01 (sample SAMEA5211965, study PRJEB30684) | marine metagenome | biome: Marine; feature: Epipelagic; material: Water | collected 2015-10-15 | depth 15 m | reverse complement strand
CAACCCGTTTAATCCAGGCATCTAGCTTAGATCGGTCTTCAGTTGCTGAAAGTATAGTTGTAACGGAAGGTACCTTGGCTTCGCCTGTATTATACAGCCTTTGGCCATCGACACTCTCTCTTGAAAAATTTTGATACGGATATTTATCTAGTTGTAATGCCCAACTTAGCTTCTTTATATTTCCCATACAGGGACATTACTAAAAATGATTGGATAGTAAAGCTAAAAATATAGCAAAAAGACCACCCACAACCATTTTTTCTAATCTGCAAATTCTACCTTCTAATTGATCTATTTTTTGAAACGTTTGTTTTTGCATTATTCTGCAAAGCTTTTCATGTGAATCAATTCTTTGTAATGCTGATTTACTTCTTGCCATTATACTGCTCCTGTTTTTCCTGCTATGGCTTCTCCTAATGGATCACCAGGGAAAAGTGTTTTATATACACTTTGAGTTGCACCTGCAATACTTGCTTGTGCTTGTTGTGCTTGTTCGGGTACATTTACAGCTGAAGGGGTTTCTAAAAACTCTTGGACTTGTGGTGTAATTTCTCTTGGTGTTTGTTGATTACCCATCGCGTCTAAAATATCTGTTCTAGTATTTGCAACCGACAAACCTCTATTGAACGACTCAATATCACTTACATCTTCTGCTTTTAAATCTTTTAATTTTCTTAAATCAGGATTAAATCTTTCTTTAACAGATGGAGGTACAGCCTCATAAAGACCTTCTTCAGTAGGAACTGCCTGCACTGTTTCACCTTGTAAATATTTTATAACATCTTTCTCAGGAATATTACCTGGAGATATTTTTGGAGCATCGGGATCATCAGCAAATGCGTAATTAAATAAATCTGCAAATGCTCCTTGTCTTGATGGTAATAAAGCTTTTTTAGCGTTTTCATCTAAACGTTGACCTGTTGTATAAAGATCTAACCATTTCTGTGCCATCTTAGGTGAGTTTAAGAAACGTCCACCAGCTTTTAACATCATAGCACCTAATACAGCTCCTAATATTCCACCGCCAGCACCACCTACTAACATACCTGCTGTTATTCCTCCACCAGCTCCCAATGCAAAGATTGCAGCTCGTGTTACATAAGTTGATGAATCACCTTTAGGTGTATAAAAATCTTTTTTTAAGGCTTCAATAATCGTTTCAATATTTTCAACATGTTTACCCGCAGCCTTATCACCTAATCCTTTAGCAATTTTAAAACCTTCAACAAGTTGTTGTCTTCCTGAAGGAGATGTAATTCCAATATCATCTGCAAACTTTTGAAATTTAAAACCTTGATATCCAGATAGTCTTAACTGAACTTCTTCTAATTGTTCTTGGGCTGCTCTCCTTTCAGCTTTAGGAACAACTCTTCCCCCTACCACACCCTGTCTTGCTTTTTCAGTTATAGATACAACATCGTCTGGAAAAGGTTTTGCTCTTGGACCCAATGTATCAATTTCTTTTTTAATAAATATTTCTTGAGTAATAGGTAAGTCATCTTTAATTGCTTTAATAATAACATCAGGTGTTAAAGCTCTTTTTTGGTATTTAATTTTATCAACTAATTGATCTGAAACTTTACCCATAGGCATATCTTCTTTTAATAATTCAGTCACTGTCTTTCTAAAATCAGGACTTCTTTCATCTAATATTCTTATAGTATCGTTTAAATCAGCACCTTTTGTAATGAACGGTTCAACCATCTCAGCACCACCTGGTACACCCTTAGTTGTTCTAACGATTGCGTTTTTATTAAAAGCATCAAAGAATTGTCTATACATTAATAAACTCATAACGTAACGAGCTCTGTCTTGAGTTTCTTTATCAAAGAATTTAGCACCACCCATAAGCTCATATAATTCTTTAACACCATCACTTGTTCCAGTTTTAGGATCAAAAGCTGATTTAAATAATGCATTCATACCTTCAACATCAGAAAACTTTTGTCTTCCCTCTATATTCAAAGCTTGTCTGACAGTGAGTTCATTTGAATCTATTCTACGCATAATGTTTGCTAATTTATTGTTGTGGTAAAAATTAACGGATTGACCAAACACGTAGTTTGCATTTTGATAAAATTTATTTGCATCTGTAATTTGTCTTTGAAACGCTCTTAAAAAATTATCAGCTTCTTGTTGTCCTAGTTCCTTCTTAACGGTATTGTAGAATTTTGCTAATCTTGGATTTGTATCCATTAATTGACTTGCTTTAGGATTTTTTACAACTGCATTGTAATCTTTCTCAAAAGCTTCTTGTATTCTAATAACTTTACCTTTAACTTCATCAGAAGATTTTTGAAAAGTATTGACCCAATTTTTATTCCAATCTCTTCTTAACTTAAAAAACTGAGCAGGTGTTAAATAATTACCACCGTTTGCTCTTCTTGCTTCTGCAAGTGTAGCTGAAATATTATCAATATAAGCATTCAATGGATCAAACGTTTCTGATCTTAAACCTCTAGCTTTAAGTCTTCCAAACTCATCACCTACAGTGCCTTTACTAATTTCTCTAACAATATTGTTCGATGTTTTTGATAAGTTACTCGTGTAAACAAAAGGAATAACAGTTCCTTCAGGAAACACAGAATCAATAATTCTTTGGTCAGCATCTGAAAATGCTTGTCCAGGCTGAGCTGGTGTTCCTCTATATTTAGATACGATTTTATCCTTATAATCATTTAAAACATTAGAAACAGCATCGTATTGTTCTTCAGATTTTCTATACATTGAACCATATATTTTTGACGATTTGGAATAAGTATCTGCAACTGTGCCTCTAACGGCTTGTGCTAATACTTCAGTATGAACTAATGGAACAGAAGTTGCAGCTTGTAAATTAGATTGAAGACCTGCTAATGCAGCTCCTGTAAATTTTTGTTGAAATCTCAAAGGCTCTCCAGCTGCAGCAGGTAATACCGATACGACTTGGTTAATACCTTTATACAACCCAGATGCACCACCAATACCTTCAGCAGCTTGTACTGATGAGATAGGTAACCCTTGTTCTATAATTTTTTCATTTAGTTTAGCTTGGTTAGCTGGATTAAGTTTAAAAAACTTTCTTGAACCTTGTGCTAAACCATTAAAAACACCAAATAAACCAAACGCACCTGCGTTCCACATTAATGCATTCTTTGCATTTTCTATGGCATGATAAGTTGTTTTTTCTAGTGGAGACATTTTATTAAATTGATTTTGATCAATCTTTGCCATGTCTTCATTCGCACCAGCAACAAAACGAGCTGGAAAGTTAATTGCATCATAAGTTACAGACCCTGCACCAGCTCCTGTAGCACCTAATGCTTGTGATTTTAATTCTGTTCTTAGAGCTTGAGAAGTCACTAACTTTTGTGCTGTAGCTCCTGCTCCTATAGTATTAGCAAATCCATCTAATACTTTAGCTGTGTTTTGAAAAGCTTTTAAACCTCTAAGACCAGGTAATTTTGTAAGCAAATTAGATACTGCATTAAAAGTATTCTTACCTGAAGCTTGTTGAATTTTAGGCATGTAAGATACCCCTTTTCCTTGGAGTGCTAATTGTCTTGCCTCTGTTGCGAGCTTCTTACCATCCATGATATAAGGCGCAAATGATCCAACAATATCACCAGCTGCTACTAAAGTTCCTCGTCTCAATCCTAACGAGAAAGCCGATGTTGGTGTTAATGGCGCTAATTTTTCTTTTACATCTTTTGCTATTTCTTTACGTGCTAAGTTTCTTTCAGCTTGCATCTCCGCTACTGAACCATATCCTGTAAGCATTTTATCTTTAAAAGCTTGGTCTAATGCAAGTCTTTGCTCACTTGATAAATCTTTTGGATTAATTAATTTATTATCAAGTCTTCCTTGTATATCAGCAAGTTTTTCTTTTGAAATAGGCATTAGATTCCCTCCAACACACTAGTATAATCTTGAGTTTGTGTTTTCTTTTGATCTTGTTTTCTTAAATAATTTTGTACAGGACTTAAATGTCTATACTTAGATAATACATAATCTCTTGAACCACCGTTTCTTACATATGCTCCAGCATTCTTTTTAAATTGTCCATTAAGATCTCTTTCGATTGCTTCATAGTTTTTAAGAATTTGTTTTGGATTATCTAAAATATCAAATATTTTTGTTCTAGCTTCAGCATCTCTAATATCAGCAACAGTCAAACGGTCTTGACCTTTGTTTGCATTTGCGATGATATATTTCATACGTTGTTCAATTAATCTTAGCTGTGCTCTAGCTACTCTTTCTTGGTCATTTGATTCTAATGCATCATTAAGCTGTTCTGTAACTTTTTGATCTTCCTTTTGAAATTTACCTAAAAGTTTTTCTGCTTCCTTAGTTCTAGATGCTAATACATCTTCAGATAAAGTTGCATTGCCTGGATTGATTTGCATAATTTGTTCAGAGATATCGTTAAATGATTGAACTTTAAAATCATCAATTGGACCTAATGATGATAAAAATGATTCTCCAGCACCTTGAAATTTATCTGTAAGCTCTCGAATTCTACCTTCGGGTCCAATTGTTGCTAAGGGTGCAGCAGCAACGATTTGAGCAAATTCAATACCTCTTGCTAAATCATTAAGTTGTTTAAATGCAACTGACTTTGTTTTTTCATCTGGTTTTTCAGGTCTACCGTTTCCAGTGTATTGAGTTAATACCTCACCTTGATCTGTCATTTGTGAATCTAAATATTGTCCTGTATCTTTATTTACTGGAATGTATCGGCCTGCTTCTGGAAACAAATCATCACCTTCATTTGTCTCAACAACAAATTGTCTATTTTGAGAGGCTTTAACAGTAGCAGCTTCTTTTGCTTTTTGTCTGGATTTAATTAATTGTAAAGCAAGATTATTATCAAATTCTTGTTGAGCTTGATTTAAAACAATAGCGGTATCAACAGCAGGGCCCATTGCTTGACCTGCGATATCAGCTAATCCAGCAATACCTTTTTCTCTACTTTTTCCTGTTAATAATCCTGAAGCAAGTTTTAACATAATTAAATTTGTATTACTTGTATTACCTGTAGTTTGTTGAATTGAGTTTTTCATTTTTAAGAAATCTTGTCTGAAGTCTTCATCAATCATAGATTCAGCTTGAGCAGCTTGTTTATCTGCTTTATCATATTGTTTCGCATAGGTTACAGCTAAATCATCTTGTTCATCTGAACTCATTTTAGAAGTATCTAATACAGGCTCTACCTGACCTATCATTTGATTTTGAACAGTGGTTTCGTCTGGCATTTGTGTTTTAGGTTGGCCAGCTTCTTGTTTTGGTGGTGTGACTTGTTCAGTATCTTTTCCTTCTTGTTGTGTTACAAAGTCTTCAATACCTAGAACTTTATATACACCTTGTTTTTGTTTATCTGTAAGTTCAGCTGATTTAACTATATTGATATAATCTTGAACTTTTCCATCTTTACCCAGTTCTTTAAATTGTGTTTCTAATGTATTTAATTTTTCTTCAGGTATTCTAAATTCTTTCTCCTCTCTTACTGCTTTTACAGCTTCCGCTTCAACGGGTGCAGCAAAAGCTCCACCAATAGCTATAGGTGCAGCGAATGGAGTTTTTCTAGTGATTGCCTGGGCTGCGCCTGCAACACGTTTACTACCAGGAAAAGCAAACTTAGCAGTTCTTCCTACTAATCCTGTACCTCCGTAAAGAGCAGATAAGCCACCCGTATAGGTAGCAGGTGCCTCTGGGTTAAACAAAGATTGCTCGCCCATAGCTGCTCTTCTAGTTTCTTCAACTCCTGCTCCAGCTGTTCCTACTTCTAATGCAGTTAATCCTTTTGCAACACCTGGTTTTTGTGAAACTCTTTTTGCACCTGATAATAATTGACCACCTATAGTAGGTGTGCCTGCTGCTTTTCTCCCAGCTTGTGCTGTTCTAAATGCTTGCATACCAGCTCTTGCAGCTGGAATGACTCGACCACCTACAGCAATAACTCCACCTAAAACATATCCTGGAATGTCATTCTTTTTGATTTGCTGAACATGTCCAGCCTTTTTCCTAAACAAAGGTCTGTTTAAAACTGGGTCTTTCATTAGGCCCCCGTCTGGCCAACATTAATGTTTGTTACTGGCCTAGTTGCTTGTGCAGTTTGATATGCAGCGTATGCACCTAATCCTGCTCCAGCAGCTTGTGCTAATGGATTTGTACCAGGTGTTGTCGATTGTGTAATTCCTGATTGTGATGTTGGTCCACCTTGATATTGTGATTTCAAGAACTCTGCTCTCTGGAATGGTTCATAAGCTCTTTGTAATTCTGTTGCTCTTTGTGCATCAAGTGCTTGTTGTGCAAGTTGTCTTTGTAAACCACCTGCAGCCATAAGTTGATTGATATCACCTTGTGCCATTGCTTGTTGTGCTGAACCTAACTGGGCTGCGCCTGTAGCGGCCTGCATTTGTTGACCGACAGCAGTTTGACCAATACCTAATCCAGTTTGAAAACCAGACAAAGCTCTATCAAATGCTTGTTGTTGAGCCTGTCCAATCGTTGCAAGTCTTGCTCTTTCTGCTTCTGCTCTTTGAACACCTTCTCTCCCACCACCAAACGCCCCTGCTCTTACAGCTTGACCTGCCAATTGTGTTTGACCAATTTGTGCTTGCCGATTAATTTCATCAATCACATAAGATTGCATTGGATTTAAAAATTGATTGAATCCTGCCGAGGAAGGTCCTTGTAATGCCATAGTGCCAATACCCCCTGCTGTTTGACCAGCTTGTTGTAAACTTGTAATACCTTGCGCAACGGGTGCGGCTCCAATGCCTGTCATTCCCGCTTGTTGAATTCCTTGTTGTTCTAAACCACCCATGGGTGCAACTTGTACTGCTGGTATGTTAACTGGTGTTTCAGCTAATGATTTTGAAATATCCATGAGTCCAAGTTTTCTCTCTTCAATACCTGGAGCTTCTCTAATAATTGATGTTTGTACTTCAGGTACGGATGATCCACCACCTCCACCACCAAAGTATTCTTTTAGTCCTGAATTAGGATTAATAGATCCAGAACCACCTAACATTTTTAAAATTCTAGATTCAAATGTGTTGATATGTGCAAGTTCAGTATCTCCTTTTCTTCCAGCTTTTGATACTTCACCATGTAAAAATTTATAAAGTTCAACTTTATCTTTTAAAGATAATTTCGTTTTAATTTCATTAATTAAATTTGTTTTATTCATAAGTCTTTCTCCACTTGAACATGTGTAGCTTTGTAACCCCTTGCTTTAAACATTGGAACATAACCACGTCTCGAATATATTTCCATTTTTTTACAACCTTGTGTTTTAGCCCATTTAGCAATGTCATCAACGTAATGAAACCAGTCTTTATAGTTTTTACCAGTGACAATTTTAGTGTCACAAACTTTATAATTTGGATAGTCTCTAATTTCTGTAACACATACGCAAAGCACAGAGTTACTTTCATTGACAACCAACCATAGCTGCATTGTACCTTGTTTACAAAATTCTTTAATATGTTTTTCATCTACAAATCCTCCAGCCCTGATACAAGCTTTGTGTACTAAATCCTTTGCTAAATTCCATACACCCTCAATCTCCTCTTTATTGAACTTGATTAGTTCTGTTTTCATTTATAAGTTTAAAAATTCTTTTAAATTTATCCTGTTGGTCGTAAAAATATTTAGCACCTTTTTCTCTCATTTGTGTAGAGTCTTTTGGATTAGCGCCTGCTAAAATACCTGCACCCAAAACAGCTTTTGCAGTCGTTACAAACTCACCGTCTGCGAGTTGTGCAAGCATAGTATCTTCGTCACCATTACCGTTACCAGACTCATCAATCACAAAGTTTGATGCTCTTCTATAAACTGAATAATCTTTTTCATCGTTAGTAGTTTTACTTGGTAGTTTATTAACAAGTGCACCGTTGTTGAATTGTGCTAAACCACCATCTTTAAATCTCGCTTGATAATTAGATCCAAGTCTTTCTTCTACTGTCTCCCCAATTGGGATTTGTGTGTCTTGACCTGTATTGTAATCTCTTATTTTAAATTTAGTAACAATATCTTTTACTTTTGGATAGTTAAGATTTAATTTTTCTGTTGGAGCTTCTTCATCGTCATCACCCATAGCACCTAGTAAAGGAACTGCTGTAGCACCTAATGCTAATGTTCCTCCAGTGCCTAATCCGAATAAACCTTTTTTCTTAGCACCTTCTTCAACTGATTTTTTAGCAACATCTTGCGGAACTGTTTTACCACCTAATTCAGCTGGTTTTGCTACGGGTGCAACACCTGGTGCTTGACCACCTAAGAATGCTTGTTTTGCACCTTCTAAACCTGTTGCTTGTGCTGATCCTGCGGGTCCTAGTTGACCTACACCTGCAGCACCTTGTAATCCTTGTAGCCCACCGTATGCTAAAAACGGGGCTGCGCCTCCGTACTTTTTATCTGCCATTCCAGCGGCAAGAGCTTTGCCGCCTTCTAATGCAACATTCATTCCTGTTGCTTGACCTTGACCAGCTATTAAAGAACCTAATCCTCCACCTGTTCCTCCAGATGCAGCACCAGCTGTTCCTGCACCAGGTAATAAAGCTTGCATACCCGCAAGACCTAAAGCCTTACCTGTAGACATTCCCATAGCTTTGTTGACTCCAAAGTTGATTAAGAAGGGTAGTACCATTGCTGGCAGTGCCATATTATTAAGCTCCTATTTACACGTGTTTAGGTAAGATTATCACTATTTTGATTAGTTATCAACTCATCTGCAAAACGACCTGTATACCTATGTTCGCCTACATGTGCTAAATAATCATTGACCCAAGCATAACATTTACCACCAATATCTTTCCATCGTTTACAGAAGGCAAAATCCTCACCTAAATAATGTTTTTTTTCAGGAATATACATGGTGTCAAAAAAGTTATAAAAATGAGGTAATCTTTCATTCTTTCCGTTCATGATTTGGTCTTGATCAATTCTCATAGATTCACCATAATGTTCGATCATTTTTTCTAAACAATCTCTTCGTATCATCATAAACCCTGTCGGAGAATGAGTAACTTCAATACAACCGTTTTCTACTTTAATAGCGTTGTTATCTGGAACCTTCATTGGATATCTATAAAATGCTTTGTTTTCTAAATCTTTTGCTGATTTTATTTGTTCGTTTTGTATCATGTAAAATGCTTTATCATAATTCATGTCCTTTAATGGATAAGGTATAGAGATAAGTTGTTTGTTACAATTGACTAATCGTTGTGCTGCACCTGGTTCAAATGCAATATCAGAATCAATAAACAACATATGAGTTGCTTTGGATTGTAAAAAAGCAGATACACACATATTACGCCCTTGTGTAACAAGAGAAGATTTCATAATTTGAAAGTAAACTTTATATCCGTTTTTAAATCCGTGTTTTTGTAATTCTAAAAGTGCTTTTGTATAATGAATGGATACTTCACTATGCACAGGTGTGGCTACAAAAATAGAATAAGGTTTTTCGTTTGTTTGTGTTTTATTATCTTCTTGATTAAACCAAATCGGTTCATGATTTTCCATTCAAAGCTCCTTGTAAAAAGTTAGTCCATTCGTGTTTTCTGTTTTCCCAACTATAAAACTTTTTATAAAACATTTGTTGAGAGGTTAATAATTCTTGCATACCAGGGGTATGTAAGACATTAACAATACCTTCTATACCATGCGCAAATAATTTAGCTAGGTCCTTATAGTTTCTTTGGTATTGAATATAAGTTGGCCATTCAGAACACGTTTCAAATAATGCACCGTAGTTGGTTACTATACCGTGTAATCCATGGGCTAACGCTTCAATGGCTGCAATACAGGACGTCTCTTCCCAAATGTTTGGATACGTAAAAATATGATAGTTATACATATTCTTTAATAATTCTTCATTAGATACAAAACCTTTATAATTTACATTAGATAATTGCTCTGCTTGATCGAATAAGGGTTTATATAATTTGTGATTAGCCTCATCAAATGCTGAGCCGTATATTTTAGTTGACGAGTAGACATCGCAGGTAATCAAAGGATTTTTAATTAACTGCATAGCACCTAGCATTACACTAAGACCTCTCCATGGAGTTGAACTAAATAATAATTTTACAGGTTCGCCTTTTTTATAAACTGCTCTACCAGAAAAATTATCAATAGCATTTTTAATGACTGTGCATTTATGGTAAGGTAGCTGAAACATCATTCTGTATTTTTCAGCGCACCAATGACTATTAAATATGTACCAATCATATTTATCATGGTTAGATTTATCTTCCATCCATGGAGCCACATTAGGTTGATCATATGAATTTTGAACCCAAAGAATATTAATTTTATCTTTTGATAAGGGTTCTTTTTCAGGAACGGAAGTTGTGATTTGAAAATTATCTAATAATTTATTGTCTACGTATTTATACAGCTGATTATACTGTAACTCCGTACCGCCAATAGGTTTCATAAATTACTGCTTTATCGTATCGCCTTTAGTATGTAAAGAAGCAACTGTAATTTCTAAATCTTGTCTAAAATCATCTGAAGTAGTATCAGTGTTAGGATCAGCAACATCTGCATCAAAAGCTGATTTAGATTCATAGACTTTTCCTGTTCTTTTGTTTTTTACGATCTCTTTAGCAATTGCAGGTATTCTTGGTAATTCACTCATGATGGTTTTCCTTGTCCTCGTCTTTTCTTTTTCGTATATGATTTATTTGGAGATTTTGCAACCCTTCCTGGTCTTTTTCTTTGTTTCTTTTTAACAAAGTTATTAACCCCGAACTGTCCTTTTTTCTTAGCCATTTTCTTGCGATCTGTTTATAAGTGCGTAAGATATAATACCATGACAAGTTCCCGCATTATTTACTTGCATGACTAAACTATCCCCTTCTTCTAAATTTAAAGGTTCGCCATTTAGAGGATACTCCGTAATATCTGCACTAATTGCTTTATGATAAACAACAAAGCTTGTACTTGCACTGCTGTCATGAAAATAGATATGTGTATCTACATTGTTGTTATGTTCATTCGCAAGTGTATACCCTTTAACAATAGCTCTAGATGAAACATCAATGGTTAACACTGTTGTTAGATTTGTCGTGTCTAATTTGTAACCTGCGTTTTTATATTGTATTGTCATGATAAAAAGAAGTTAAACGTATCCTGTTCATTTTTCAAGTCTTGTTGAAAAGTGTAATTTAATTGTTGTTTTAATTGATCCAATGCCTGCAATTGCTGTTGTTGATTTATTGAATCATAAACAGGTGTTGGATCAGGTATTGTTACAGTTATTTTAGCCATACATAAAATTTATTTCTTGTTTTAAAAAATTTATTCTTTTTTTTAGTAAATAAATACTTTTTTTATCTGTCTTTTGTTTTTTACACCATTGTAAAGTACGTTTTAAAGCTTCAATATCAGCTTCTTGATATGCAGGAGTCTCTATTATAACATTTTTTTTTATCATTATCTTCTACCGTCAGGTTGTACATCTGCCCTAAATGTACCATATCTCCAAGTCTGGCCTGAAGATGTGTTTTCTATTTTTAAACTTGCAGCTCGTCCTCTAGCTCTGGTATCTACTTTATCAGTTGAACTCGTAATGTCAAATGGACCCAAAGATGAAGAGGAAGCTGTGTCTGTGGGATAATTTTTTAAATTGATTGTTATTCTTGCACCACCATCAAGTCGTTTAAAGTCGGGTATAAATCTTCTAATTTTAGTAAATAGTTCTCCATCCCCATCGACATGTAACATAAAATCTCCAGATTCTACAAACGCTTCTATTGCAGTTACTGTATCTCCTACAACTTGATCAGTTCCTGTTTCATGTTCATAATAAGTCGTAGAGCCATTTATATTACTTACACCCTGTATTGTGGGGAAGGTGGGTGTTCCTGTTGAATTAAATTCTGTTTTATAAGGAGCATCAAATAAATGAGCATCTGCAGCTGTTGTTCTTGCTAACGAACTTGTATACCAACAATTTTCACCCCTATTCCAAGTTACCGCTCTATTAATAATGTCTGAATTAGCAGACGGATAATACCAAGTGACTTCTCCGAATAAACAGTTAACTCCAGCATAAACTAATTTCTGTGCATTATAATTAAAGCCTAAATCACCAGGAT
>CAACVD010001278.1_pt1 | contig 12106 bp, 15 predicted proteins | sample 2381771 | NCBI WGS metagenome assembly CAACVD01 (sample SAMEA5211965, study PRJEB30684) | marine metagenome | biome: Marine; feature: Epipelagic; material: Water | collected 2015-10-15 | depth 15 m | reverse complement strand
GGCATACCAAAATAATCACCCAAAGCATCAAGACTTAATCTTAAAACTAGGATGCCACCCTTCGGGTCGGCGTCCTTTTTCTTTGCCCAATCAGCAGCGCTAATCCCGACAACGCATACATCATAAGCACAGTCATTTAATTGCTTACCAATCTCTCTCGACGCCTTCACAAACTCCGCCCATGCGTGTGCCTGACCATCCGACATATTATCATTGCTTTTTCCAATAGCAGGAGAATATGACGCTGTAACTCGTTGCGACCCTGCGCCCCTACGATGCAAAGCAAAATACTTTGTGCCAGCTTCATACTGTCTACGGGTAATCTGGTCACGGTGATAATATCTATCCAGCGGTGTTTGCGTTACGACCCTGCGTCGCTTCGGCGCCCCAAGTTTGGTGTCAGTATGCTCATCACGGAACTCGTCATGTTGCCAGCGTTCCGGTGTCCCAACGTCATTCGGTTGTACAGGTTCTTTTCGCTTTGCCATTGCCAATCCTTAAAATGGTATCTCAGCATCCCCACCGTTATCTAAATCAATCTCCTTTACATTTTTTGCATCTGTAACCTCTGCACCCGGAAACACAGTCTTAGCAGAATAGACTTCGCTATATCTCGCACCAATGAGGCGTGTAATCTCATCAATCGTAAAAACCCGATGCCCTTCTGCAATATGCTGACCCTCTGCGTGATGTTGAACAATCGCAATGGCAAATCCATCTTGCTCACAATACCACACCCGATTCGGCTCTATTGTATGTCCGGCATCAGTCGCAGCCTTGTCCAATGCTCTCCAACCTCTGATAAGCGCAGCAGCTTTCTGTGCAGTCAGTTCTGGATTGTCTGTTTCAAGAGCATCGTCTAATTGCTGCCGCGCCCGTTCAAACCGCATCGCCAAGTCTGGCGACACCAGTGACTGCAAATGTTCAACGCCCCACTTCGCTTCTAACTCTGCCGCAACTTTATCAAGTGGCTTCAACGCCTCATAGCATTGACCGCGTTTCGGCGGACACGACATAAATGGTATTCGATCATCATTTTTAGGGCGCTGTGATTTTTTCATTTCAATCCCTTTATATTACTTCAGACGGACAACCGGACATCAGACGGGACACACGGACAATACATAGTATTTGTCCGTGTCCGTCCCGTTTCCTGCTGTTTGTTAGAATCGGACATCATTTTCATGTCCCGCCATGTCCCGTTTGTCCCGCCCCCATACATAAACACCGTCAAACCCGCACAAACACTGGCTTTTTAACTCACTCGATGCACGGTTAAACGCCTTCCGCACCGTGTCCGGTCGTGTCCCGCCATGCAAATTTCCGAAAATTTCACGCCAATCTGCCATTTTTGCTCCTAAAGTGGTTGGGAACCCATTTGGGAGTGAAATTTGTCTATCTGCTAGGGCTGTTTGGAGTGCGTCGAGCGCTATTTTTGCGTTTCCGTTTGGTCTATATGTGCCATTGACTGTCGCCTCTGTTGCCTCGACCACACAGCTAGTAATTATTTTACCTCTGTCGTTTTTGCCGAGTTCGACTGTCTTTAATTTAAATGCAAACTCGCCTGATACTTCCATGTCACGTTGCTTTGTGACCTTAGCTGCGCTTATTTCTGCGTCTCTGTCTGCTATAACTTCAATCTCGGTATCTGTGGCTGCTCTGAGCAAGCTGTGACCCCTTGCACCAGCTGCTTGGTTTTTACCTGTATGGTGTACCAGCATCACATGAGCGCCCGTTGCATGGCGGATACGGTCACAGTTGTTGACCAATGCCCCCATGCTGTCCGGGGCGTTCTCATTACCACCATTCAAGGCTCTTGACAGCGTATCGACGACTATCATGCGTACTGGTGAGCGAATTTGTAGTATTGCGTCCTCAATAGCCATGATAAGACGCCCCGCGTCTTCTTCTGTGTTGCAAAGGTCGATTGTTGTAGCAATGCGCCCAAATGGTAACGTCCCTTGGTCAATATTATAATGTTTGTTATAAGCCACGATACGGTTGTCGATGCCTCTGGCTCCTTCGAGTGCGAGATATATGACGCCACCAGCTTCCACTGCCCTGCTTCGCCACTCCTTACCCTGCGCCACATGAAAGGCAAGGTCACTGGCAAAGAATGTTTTGCCTGTGTTGCTGTCGCCGTATAAAACTGACATGCCGCCATCGGTCAACAGGTCTTCGACAAAATCAAAAGTCTCAGTACGGAGTGAAACATCACCCGACCATTTAATATCGAATGGTGCTTTTGCGACTGTAGTTTCTGCCACCTCTGACGCCTCGCCGGGGTCGGGCATCTGCCACTTCTGCCGTGCAGTTTTAATGAGTTCAACTAAATCTGGGTCATCTGACCCCTCGTCACAAAATGGAGCGCATACGGCTCCTATTAGAAAATCTGAATAGTTTCTGCCGACCAGCGTTGCAACGACCCGCAACATGTTAGAGTGCCACTGACCTTCTTTTTGTGTGGCTTGTAACAGTTCTTGTATCTCTGCATCTGCTCTGCCTATGCGCCCTGTGTCAATTTGAAATTGCTCACGATCCGTTGCGTCTTGTTGCGGCTCCGCGCCATAAGTCTGACGTAGGTCTTCTGCTTCCACTGGTGGTCTGTTTTCTTTAGGAATGTATCTGACACGTTCTTTTTTATAGCCACGCTCAAGTTTCTTTTCTGACGGGTGACTTACTGTTCCGGCAAGGCGCATGATACGCGGCGGGTCAATTACTCTGTCGCCGCCAAAAAAGTCTGCTAATGCTTCTTGCTGTTTCTGCCACTGCTGTAGGTTTCTTGACGGGTCTTCGAGTTGCCAATATGCGTGAACTCGCTGTGTTGGCTCTCTGCCAGTTTCAATAACAAAATTTGGTTTAAGCGGCGCTGCTTTAAGTTTTTCAACCGCGTTCTCATCATCTGCATCGACAAAATGGAAATATGATATTTCGACATCCTGCTTTTTCCCTGCTCCTTTTGTGCCTTTGCGTCTTGGGTTGACACCGACATAAACATTGTACTCATCATTCATATCGACTGCGTACTGCGCCGCTTGGTCAACTTCCTTAATGTGAAAGTTCATAGGCGTTGTGATTGCACTTATTGGGTGAATACATCTGATTTCAATTTTGCCATCATACTGCATATCTTGAAACGGCTTAAACAGCGCATATAAATGCGCCCGTGCAGCTTTAATGTCGGCGTTTGCTGATGCTCTTATTACTTCTCCCATTCGCTTCTCCTATGTATCCCCCAAAAGGGGGGGCAGACCTAACCAAAGGAGAAGCTGATCTGCCCCTGCCGCGACTGAGGGATAAAATCGCGGCAATCTTTAAGAAGACTAAAATTCGTCGTCTTCTGTTTCGTCTTTTTGTTCTGGTGCTTCTGCTGTCGGCTGTGTTGCAATCTCCGTTTGCAACGCTTCCGGGCGGTTAATCCATTCGCTAACGACTAACTTTGGAACATTGTAGGCGCCGCGTTTGCCTTGAATTGTTTCGTAACCGTCAATCTTTACCACTGGCAGTTTTGTGCCTTCGCGGTTACGCAATGAGGGAACTAAATTTTCAAAGCCTTGAAACGCACCTGCCGCAGCTTGTTCCCAAACCGCCGTGTTACCCTTTTGCGTAGCTATTGGAATTGAAAATCCTTTTTTCCATTCTGCGCTAGGTTGTGGTGCATATTGGTTAAGTGACGGGTTCCATTGCCACTCAGGTGAAACGCCTTGCACACCTGTCGAGTGCTGCCATCCCAACTTCATGTTGTCGATGTCAAACACCACACCACTTTCAAAGCCTTTGAATATTTTGCGTTCGCCTTGATCCCGCAAACTGAAAGAACGTCCGGGGATAACCCCGTCATTGCTTTCCTTGCTATGCCAATTTATGTATGGGCCTAAACTACCTGACCCACTTGTTCCAGTATCTATGTCAAACATGGTCTTTTTACTCCTTGGACACTTTGACTGACAGGTTCCGCCTGCCTCGGTTACAAGCCGTATAATTCACGACGAGCATCTGTATTACCGTTCCAGTAAAAGCTGTCGGGCTTCACTGGCACGATGTTGCGAAGATGATTTTTATCTCCACTATTCAAAAACTTTTCGATGCGAATTGTTTGGGTCTTAACGTCTGCAAGTATTTCCTTAACGTCGCCGTCCATTTTAAACTCATATCTTTTGGGTGTGACGTATAAAAACTTGCAACCCATGTTGCCGTTTGCTTTTTGGTAAATCGCACGTTGAACCTGATGACTAGTTGTCATTACTTTTCGGATTATGGTTGTAGTTTTCAGGTCGATAATCAGCCCGTGTTCGGGGTAAACAAAATCAAGGTATCCAACAAACGGGATTGAAAAATTGTCCGTCTTACAGTTCAGTCTGATTGAATGTTGCTTGCCGTCTTCACCGAAATCGGGCTTGCCGTAGGGTTCCAGTGCCTCGACTGCTAGTCTTGTGCATGGGTCAATCATGTCTCGTTCTTTTTGTGTGATAGCGTCACCAAAGAGCATCCGCTTATCAAATGCGTCTTCTGCTTTTTTGATAGCTTCGTCGATTTTCATGTCGTGATAGGTGACATCTTTAACAGCGTCTTCAATTACTATGCCGCGTAATGGCGCAGGCCCGAACACACCCTTTTTGCCGAAAAGTTTTTCAGCTATGAACACGTCTGGCGCATCGACAATTTTGCTGTAAGTCGAGGGGCTTAAATGTATTTCAGGTATAGTCTTGCTTACAAAAGCCTCTTTATGGCGTTCAAACCCGTTCATTGTTTGCCTCAACTTCCATAATTATTCGTCCGATAATTTCTGGGATTTGCGGGACGACCGTGTTACCCAGTGCTTTAATTCTGTGTGACCTAGCGGGAACCCCATTAGCCACTCGACCCACGTTGGGTTCAGTTGCCCATCCGCTTCCGATGTCCTTACCACCTCTTTTAGATTGCTTCGGTATGTTTCCGACCCCATGTATCTGTTCTTCGGTGGGGCGGTGTAGTCGCTGTGCGCTGGCGTAGGCCAAAGTTTCGGATGCCTCACTTGGTCTTGCAGTCTCAGCTGCCTCATCTGACCGCTTTCTCTCTGCATGTTGCCGTGTGCCATTTCCTCTAACACCTCCTGAGATACTGCCCCGCCTTGGCTCGTGTCTGGCGTTCGCCATAGCGGGGAGTACTTCACTTGCTGAGAAAGATTGGCAAAACCGTTTTTTCGGTCGTTCTTCCTGTGTTTGTTCATCCGATTGCGAAAGTTCTCCGGTGTTTCTGCTATCTCTGTCGCTCTTGGCGTGAGCCACAATCCAGACCCTATCTCTTCTGTGCGGGGCATCGACACCGCAAGCTGGAATAACAAACGGCCTTGCGGCGTAGTCTTCGGCTTCCAAGTCAGATAGCACCTCGTCGAGACCCATAGAGATGTGTCCAGTAACATTTTCGAAAATGCACCAAGCGGGTCTGATTTCGTTAACAAGGCGACGCACTTCTGGCCAGAGGTGACGGTCATCTTCCTCGCCTCGTCTGACCCCAGCAAGACTAAATGGCTGGCAGGGGTATCCGCCGACGATGACATCGGGAACAATTCCATCTGCTCTGAGCTGCTTTCCTGTGAGTTTTCTGACATCACCGTATATTGGAGTGTCAGGCCAGTGCTTTGCGAGGACACCTCTTGGGTATTCTTCGATTTCACAGAAGGCGACTGTTTCAAATCCTGCTTTTTCCAATCCGACACTAAAACCACCAATTCCCGAAAATAAATCCAATACCTTCACAGTTGCGCCCCGTACCACGCAATCAACGCGGCGTCGGCGCGACCATCATCTTTTTTGCGTGTAAAGTTTGCGGCGTAAGCTGGAAACAACTCTGCGGCTCTGGCGCGGCTGGCATCCTTGCCGCCTCTAGCGCCTACTGCCTTCTGCCACGACTGCGGCGTCACATAATTTGTTGGTATTTCTAACGCCGATAAGACGCCTTCAATCATGCCAACTGATCGACCAAACTGAAACATGCTGCTGACACCCTGACCCGGCATTGCGCCTACCTTTTCGACAAAGGCTGCGTTTATGTCTCTTGCGCCGATTATTGCATTGAGCATGGCGGCGCTGACTTCACGTTTGTTTTTTCCGCCGCGCTTCACCTCAACTGTAGGCATATCAAAAATACTCAGCAGACCCCTTTGCATGGAGAAAAATGCAATGCCGCCTGATGCTCCGGGGTCGATGCCAAGTATTGTCATTCGTCAGCTTCCATATAAGTTGGGAGTTCAAGAAAGCTGTCTGCTGTGACTTTTCCATCAGTTATTTGTTTAATTTTTGCGATTATGTTCCAGCTTGGTCTGCTGTCACCTTGTAGCCATTTAGATACGGCTGATTGATGTACACCCAGTAAGGTTGCAAATTCTTGTTGTGTATATCCCTTTTCTAACAGATAAGTAACCAGAGGCATATTTATTAATCCTGTTATGCATATTTGTACTAATAATTCCTGATATGACGATTTGGGATATGCCGTCAACACATATTTTTAAAATTGTTTCTTTTTGTATGTGGTTTGATTTTATACGTCAATTTTGTTGACACGATATTCATAAATAATGTAAGTGTGAATTATAAAGGAGAAATCACATGGCACTAAAACCCGTAAATTTTACAAAAGTTGTTGAGGCTTCAGGTCTTTCTAAAAAAGAGATAGCAAAGCGCAAGGGCGTCAAGCCTGAAACTCTATCTAGGCATATTTCTGGCGTAATCAGAATGACATTTGATGATGCCCATGATTATGCAAAAATATTGGAATGTCCGCCGCAGGACATCTTCTTCCCTCCACAAGCAATGCCTATACTTGGAACTGTTAAAATGATCGACGAACCTAAAGAGAAAGCCTTCAGAACATCTTATGTTCGTGAGATGTGGGCTGGTAAACCTCGCTTCGTTTACACAGTTACATCTGAGGTAGCTAAGAATTGGGGTGTTTTTCTTTACGAGGGTAACGAGAAGTATACCGGAATGTTGAGCTATATGGTCAACCAAGTCGATTTAGTTGATGTGCGCCCAATACATAAGGGTTATGTCAGTAAACGCTCTCATCAAACATGGAGTTACTGTAAAATTTCTGACGATTACGTCCCCAAGAGTTGTAATCGAGAGAAGACCAACATTGTTTCAACCTTACCCTTTAAACAGCCTAACGGGTTGTTTACCTTGTTTAACCCCGGAATGAATGTTGAGGTTCGTGATGTACCTTTAGATTGGGCAACACCAGTTGTTATGTCATCAAGCACACCCTCACGAATATTCATACATATTGACGAATAACGTCAATTTTTTATGACGTCAAAAACGAAAAAAGATACGCAGAAAGTTAAATTAGTCTTGCATAATATTCCAGTCTGTCATATTACATAATATGTAATATACAGGCGCATAAAAAAGTAATAATTATTGGTGGGATTATATGTACCAAAGACTGCACAAAATACGAACCGACAAAGGCTTTAGCCAAACCGAATTAGCTAGTCTTTCGGGTATTGGTCAATCAGTAATATCAAAAATTGAGCGTGGCGCTTTAACAAGCCCAAGTTCAGACACCTTAACAAAGCTGGCATCGACCCTAGAGTGTTCTGTTATAGATTTTATTGATGAGCAACCTAAGACAGTTGAGCAAATTACTGATGTCATTCAAGTTACAGCGCAGGCAGCAGACCTGCCATTTGTTTTTGATCGTGCGGAAAGTACAAATGAATTTACGAATAATCCTTTACTTATTCCACATGGTTTAGTATCAGAAATAATGATTAGTCGCCCTACATTCCTGAACGGACTAACTAAGGCTTACGCCATTAGGCAGCTTGGCGATGAAATGTTTCCTAGATTTAAGCCACAACAAATTCTATATGTTGCCCCGGAGACTAAGGTTGAGCCGGGCGACGATGTAATGATTGTTGTCCAGAATGGAAATGGTGAAAGCCACGGTCTTGTTAGAGAGTTTGTAAATAAAAATACTGACGGCTCTATAACTGTGCGTCAGTACAATCCTTTTGAAGATCAAACTATTCCTAAAGACAAATTAAAAGGATATGACTGCATTGTAGCTGCAAGAAGAAGACCTGAAGCATAAATATTCTTAAATATTCTTGACAAGAATAACAAATACAATAATTATGCCCCTAGTGACTTTTGGGGTATATATGTCAACATTCATTGCTTACAATTTATTTCGCAATTTTAAAAGTTGTCCTGAGTGCGACGGCACAGGCAAGGCCGAGACTTATATAGGTGTTGCTGATTACGGGCATCCGCTTGGCGGCGAACTTCAAGACATAGTTGTTGATTGTGAAAACTGCGACGGTCGTGGCGAAATCGAACATGATTTTGATGACGACGATTGGTCAGATTATGACCCAAGGCAAAACCTAAATGATTAAACCTAACACTGCTGAAAGCGCCTTGCGTGAAATGCAAAGCATTATTGGAAATCGAGGTAAAGATTACGGTGAATGCAAAGATAACTTTAAAAGAATTGCTTCGCTTTGGTCTGAGTACAAGGGTGTTGAGTTTTCAAAAGAAGAGGTTGCTGTTTTTTTTATGCTGGCAAAAATTGCTCGGTTAGCACAAACGCCGGGACACAAAGACAGCTTACTTGATATTGGTGGTTACGCAGCTTTGGCTATCGAAGCCGAGCAAGAACCGTTTGACCCTGCGAAGGATTTAGACCGACTGCGGGGTCGCAAAAAATGATGAAAACGAAAACACCTTATCAAAGACATTACAAAGAATATGTAAATTGTGATTTCTGCGGTCAGCAAACAAAGGGACGCATCTACGTCGATCAACCTACCGCCGTCCACTGCGGAGCCTGTAACCGCGTGATGATTAATTATCCTGTTCCACAAAGCGCAAAGCAATGAATTTAGTTCTTTATTATTTGGTGATTTTTACGCCGACTCTAAATAACTATGCAATCATAGAAGCCGAGCCAAACTTGACCTTTTTACAATGTTCGATAAAGGCAGAAGAACATAACAAATCTGATGCAGAAAGTTTTGCATCCTGCATACCAATTCAAAAAACAGACCCTACAGAGACACAGTAAGGTCGTCTTGCAAAACATCTTCGTCACGGATGCGTCTATAGTGAGCGTCTGTAACATGACTTCCAACCGCATGACCAACAAGTTTTTGCACATGGTCTTTTGGCGCACCAGCATCCAGCAATGAGTTTATGTAAAATCGACGAAGACCATGCCAACCAAATTTTTTCACATTGGCTCTAACGCAAGCTGGATGTAAACCTCTGCTCCGCCAATTTTCTTGGCTGTCAAGTTTGCCTGTCGTGGTTGGGAACACATATTTTGATTTCGGCGCCTTGTCTTTCCATTCACATAACGTCTGCCGCGCCTGCTGGCTCAAGCGCAACTTGCGAACACCATTTTCAGTTTTAGTTGACTTGACCAGATAACGATGTGCTGCACGTTGAACAGTTAAAACATTTTCTTCTATATCACCCCATTCCAGAGACACAAGTTCGCCAACGCGAAGACCCGTCATCGCGGCAATTTTAATTATTGGCTGATAACGAGGCAATGCATGTTCAATGACCCTTGAGACTTCTTCTGCCGTAGGTGTATAGTCGTCACGCTTAGACTCTGTTGGTAACGGATCAACGTCGCGCACTGGATTGGTTTTCATGTCGCCATTCTCAATCGCAAAAACACAAACTCTGTTTAATGTGTTTAAGATTTTATTAGCTGTTTGCCCTTTGAGATACTTCGCAAGTTCTGCTCGTATTTGTACAACGGTTGCTGCATCAATATCTTTCATGTGCATATTTTTTAGAGAGCCGAGAGGCAGCTTTACTTTTAACAAATGATTTTTGATATGACCAGTTAGTTCGACATACCTACCCTGAGAAATTTTCCGACCCGGCTTGTCAAGACGTTGCCTTTTAACTTGTGAAAAACTTTCAACATCAAAATTTTCGCAGACTTTTTCAAATGTTCTGCTCTTGCTTATGTAAACGCCTTGATTGATTTCTGCGTCAATTTTTTTAGCAATTTCTTTTTGTTCTTCGAAGTTGTTGCCTTTAGCAACTCGTAAAACTCGACGCTCACCTTCATACCAAATTGTGTGTGGCTTGCCTCTATATTGAATTAGTTGAACAGTTTTTCCAGACCATAATTTTACTGCTGATTTCATTTCCTAGTCCCTCTTGGAATAATCAAAATGTGACGATTTGTGACGGTGGTGTTTTTTCCAAATCCTGTGATGAATATATCAGTATTTTATATTCCATGCTAGAATAAACTTAGGTCGGTCAGGAATATGTGACGGTATGTGACGGTGAAAAAACCCAATAAAAAAACCCCCAGCCAGAAGACTGGGGGCTTTATAAGATACTGATTTAATTAATTTATTCTTGGTTGCGGGGGTAGGATTTGAACCTACGACCTTCAGGTTATGAGGCTTACTTTTATCGTTAAAAATCATCACCTTAAACCCCTTTGTGACGGTGATGTGACGGTAAACATCATGCCGAACTGTAATGTGACGGTGATGTGATGATTACACAAATTCTATAAAAATTGCAATCTATCCTTTTAATTTGGTGATTGATTTTAGACCGAAGCTGGCAGCAATTGAAGCAAGAATACCATAAGTCAACCAGTCCGGGCAGTCCTCTCTAAGAAACCTAAAACCGTCCTCGATGTATGGTTGTAATGAGGGTATGAAGCAAGCTAAAATAATTCCTATAAAGGTAATTGTCCAAGCCTCATCTTTAAAACTATCAGCCGAAGCAGACATTGCTTTTTCTTCCCATGTGCCGTCCTGTTCAATTTTTTTGACGACAGCGTTGGCTTTAGCTTCTTCAATCCGCGCTTTCAGTTCAGCTTTTTTTTGCCGACCCTCCATCCATTTACCAGCGACGTTAGCAATCGGGCCAATCAAATTTTGTAACATTAATAACTCCAAATTGTTGGTCTGACATAAGTCTTACCGTTAGCAAATGTTTCTGTGTCAGTGATGTCGTCAAGGTGAATGAAGCGTCCATTACCTCTCTGCTGCACCCCAATCCCGGTGAACCCCATTTGAGTTGCAATTCGGATTAAGGCATAGGCTTTGTCGTGGCTCACTGCAACATCGACAGCACGACCAGTATTGTGAGCGCCGGGTGATTTTTTGTTTACTTCGATCGGGTGACTAGCACTTCTGTATGCGCTGGTTATACGCATCGGCCCAAACTTGTCGCGCAATGCCTGAAGTCGGTGCATAAAGTCACTGTCCATAAACGCTTCGCCAGTATGCCTGCACTCCATTTCCTGTCTGTTAAAACTTGGAAACTCGTCCCAATCTGGTTCGGTCATTTATTTTCCTTCGCCTTTTCTATTGAATAACGCAGACTTTCGATTTCGTTAACAAAGTCTCGCGCCTTGCATCTTTTGCGGACAACTTTAATTTCACTTACTGGATAAAAAATCACTGACTTGATGTCAGCAGCAACCAAAGCAAGAATGTCACAGTCATCTTTATTGACGACCTTCTTAACCCTTGAACCACGAGCGCAATTAAATGAATAAAAACATTTATATGTAGGTGTGCTTGCGGTTTTGACCTCGACCCGCAATGCATCACGTTTGTCGAACAGAATAATATCGTAACCTAGTTGATTGACGACTTCGCAAGTGTATCCAGCTTTTGTGATTGCCGCCGCCGCAAGGTGTTCACCGACCCGACCTTTTTGAACTGCGCTTAGTTCGCCTTCGTCGTGAAGAACAGTAATAATGCAACCCCTAATGTCCCTGCAACCAATATGGCTATTCCGATTGCTTTTATAATTGAAAATATTTCTTGTTTACGTTTTCTTTTTTCTGCCGCAGCTTTTTTAACTGCTTCCTTTTGTTCGCGTATTCTTGCTGCGCGTGTTTGTAAAATCTGATCCCACAGGGAGGCGCCGAAACGTGACACTAAGAGGGAACGAAGATATTCGAGTTCCTCGTCCAGCAATCGCTTCTCAATCATCTCTGAAGCAATGTCTTTGATGCCCAGCTTCGCTTGCATCTTAGGGTCGTTGCGAGCTTTGTTAAACTCGTCAAAACCTTGCAGGATATTGCCCACCTGCCTACCCACTTCAGCCGCGTCGTTGAATAC
>CAACVD010001277.1_pt1 | contig 12107 bp, 7 predicted proteins | sample 2381771 | NCBI WGS metagenome assembly CAACVD01 (sample SAMEA5211965, study PRJEB30684) | marine metagenome | biome: Marine; feature: Epipelagic; material: Water | collected 2015-10-15 | depth 15 m | reverse complement strand
ATAGCAGGAGATGGTAATAGTGTTATAAGAACTATTGGAGTTAAAGCTGCTGATAGAAAATTAGAAAATGAAGATGCTAAAGATGAAAGTGGTAATCAATTATTTGAAGAAGATGGAGTTACTAAACGTATTAACTATGGATTAAAACATTATGCTATACAAAAAGTTAAAGAACAACAAGCAGGATTATTATCACAAACAGATTGGTGTATAATACGTAAAGCAGATGTAGGTACAGCAATACCATCTAATATACAAACATGGAGAAATGCAATACGTACTGATGCAACTGAAATAGAAACAGCAATAACTAATGCAGCAGATATGGATGCATTTATAGCATTACATAATCATACTTATAAAGCAGATGGGACAGTAGATGTAATAGCTAGAGTTAATCGTTGGACAGAATTGGAGTAAACAATGACAACATCATATACAAGTAGTTTAAGATTAGTAAAGCAAGGAGATGGTGCAAATCCAAACTCATGGGGTACTGTATTAAATGATGGAATGATAAGTTTAACAGATGATGCTATAGCAGGTTATACTACAATTTCTATAGGATCAGCAGCAACTGTAACATTATCTGCAGTAGATGGAGGAGAAGATCAAGCTCGTAAAGCTTTTATTGAAATAATAGGTTCTGTTGGTGGCACACATGATGATATTGTAATACTAATGCCTCAAAAATCTAAATCATATGTAATCAATAATAAAGTATCAGCTAATACAACAGCAAGTGATACTGTTAAACTTAAAAATGCTGGAGCAGGTACTGGATATACAGTTCCATTTGGATCTATTGGTTTAGTAATATCTAATGGGACAAGTGTATTTGGAACAAATGCAACAGGATTAGGTTTTGGAACTGCAGCTTCAGCCGATATAGGTACAGGTACAGATAATTTAGCAGTTGTATCTGCAAATGATTTAAGATATGTAAGAACATCTGTAACAACAGCAGTTACTGTTAGAGGTGATATTACTTATGAAGCAGGTAGTTTACAAATTGGTACATCTGCTAGAGCTTATAGTCCTTTTGTAACTGTAACAGATGCTGCATGTGTAAGTGTAAACTTTGCATTAGGTAATACTTTTGTTGTTACTCTTGCAGGTAACAGAACATTAAAAGCTCCTGCAAATTGTACAGCAGGACAAAGTGGTACTATACATGTTATACAAGATGGTTCAGGTTCAAGAACTTTAGCTTATAATACAGCTTGGCAGTTTGTATCAGGTGCTGTGCCTACATTAAGTACAGGTGCAAGTGATGTTGATATATTATGTTATATAGCTCGAAGTGCAACAACAGTAGATACAGTTTTATTAAAAAACTTTGATAGGTGATAAATGAGTTCGTCTGATGCAAAACTTATTAAACTTGATTTTGCTACTGGATTTCATAGAGAATCAACACAGTATGCAGAAGAAGGTAAATGGTATGATGGAGATCGTGTAAGATTTCGTGCAGGTAAACCAGAAGTTTTAAGAGGATATAATCTTAGAGTAGATGACAATTTTGATGGTAATGCTAGAGATTTAGTTACATGGTCTGATAACAATCAATTTAAACGAGCCTTATGGGGAACTGAAAAAAAATTATATCAACATAATGGAGATCAAATATTTGATGTTACTCCTGTATCTGTATCAGTAACACTAGCAAATGTATTTGGTACATCAATAGGAACAACAAGAGTTTGTGTATCTGATAATGCTCATGGTAGAAAAAGTGGTGATTTTGTTTTCTTTACAAGTGCTGCAGTAATAGGATCAGATGTTACATTAGATGATGTTTATTCTATTTCAGTAGTTGATACAAATGTATATGCAATAGAAGTATCAGGTGCTGCAGGTGCTACATCAACACAAACAGGATCTGCAACATTTCATTATCTTATTGCAACAGGTGCTGAGAATGCTATAACAGGTTTAGGATATGGTGCAGCTTCTTATCAAGCTACAGTATGTGCCTCACAAACAAGGGCATGGAATCAACCAACATCAACAGGTGCTAGTGATTTTATAAGTCAAATTACACAATGGAGTTTAGATAATTGGGGTGAAGATATTATAGCAAATCGTAGAGGAGGAGCTATTTATTATTTTGATACAGATGCTTCAACAACTCCAATAAGAGCAGCGATAGTAACTAACTCACCTACTACAGTAAATTCTATTATTGTATCACCAAATGATAGACATCTTATTGGTCTTGGTATTAATGCTTTTGGTACAACTGCTTCACCAACAGGAACTTTTGATCCTATGACAGTTAGGTGGTCTAATCAAGAAGATTATTCTAATTGGACTCCAAGTGTAAGTTCAACATCAGGCGAAACAATTTTAACAGATGGTACAAGAATCGTAGGTGCAGTTAGATCAAGAAATGCTATAACTATTTGGACAGATAATTCATTGTGGCAAATGCAATATGTAGGTCCACCTTTTATATTTAACTTTAGACAGCTTGGAACTAACTGTGGAATGATAGGACCTCATGCAGGAGTTGATTATAATGGCACACCAATATGGATGGGTTATGAAAATTTTTATGCATATGATGGACAAGTAAGAAATTTACCTGCTACTATTAGAAGATACGTATTTGATAATTTAAACATAGATCAAAAAGATAAAGTTTATGCAGGTATTAACTCAGAGTTTAAAGAAATAATATGGTTGTATCCTTCTACAGATTCTACTGAATGTGATAGTTATGTACTCTATTCTCCTGAAGAAAACTATTGGACATATGGTAGTTGTTTTTGGACAACCTTTGCAGATAGAACAGTTTTTGGAAATACAATAACAACAGGTGTAACTACTGCAGGAAGTAATTTATATAATAATGAACCAACAGATATCTTTACAGGTAATGGTGGATCACTTACATCTTTTATTGAATCAGGAGATTTTGATATAGCAGATGGAAATGAATTAATGTTTATGGATAAAATTATTCCTGATTTTGATATTAATACAGGTAATATTAAATTTAGTATTAAAACAAAACAATATCCAGAAAGTACAGATATAACAGAGAAAGGTCCGTTTGTTATTTCTAATACAACACAAAAAGTAGATATGAGAGCAAGAGGAAGGCAAGGAAGAATTAGAGTATCATGTGATAGTACAGGAACAAAGTGGAGATGGGGATCACTTAGACTTGCTGTACAACCTGATGGAGGCAGGTAATGCGATATCCTGATCTACCATTAGTATTTAATCTTGATGATAAACAATTAAGAGATATGTATAATACTGTAGAAAGATGGGGAGCTACATTAATAAATGAGTTAGATGCAAGAGATGCAATAGTAGATAAAACACCAAGCACTAATATTTATACAGTTGTTACTGTAACAGAAATTGGTCTACCAAAAAAAGGTGATATTGCTTACTCTGTAAGTAGTGGTAAATTTAAAGGTTACGTTAGTTTAGGAAGTGAAACATCATGGCAAAATCTCAATTAGGAAATTATTTTAATTTAATAAATGATAGTACATTTATTAGTAATATTAATAGAGGAGTAGTTGGTAAGCTTCCTGGAATGTTTCATTCTAAACAAAAATTAGAACCATTAAAAGATGTTAGTAATACCTTTTATGCAGACCAAACAAAAGCACAATCAAATTATATGAATCCTAGGAGTAAGAAGTAATGGACATGGCAATGCAACCACAGATGACAGGATTAGAATCATTAGGTGATTTTCAAAATAATATGAACTCTACATCAGGTTTAGAAAGATTAAGAGCTTTACAAACTTTAGGACTAATGAGTTTAGCTAATGATACATATATGCAAGATGAACAAGAAGAACAAATGCCTATGACTGGTATTCAAAATTTACCACAAATTCAAATGGGTTTCGGTGGATTCTTAAAGAATGTATTTAAAGCTGTAACTAAACCTTTTAAAGCTGTTGCTAAAGGTATTGGTAAGTTTGCTAAATCTAAAATAGGTCGTATGGTTATTCCTGCAGCTTTAGGATTTGCAGCACCTTGGGCAATGGGATTAAAATTTGCAACAGCTGCTGTTCCATATTCAATAGCAGCAGGTTTAGGTACTGGTGTAGGAAGTTTGATAACTGGAGCTAAACCTGGAGATGCATTAAAACAAGGAGTTTTATCAGGATTATTAAGCTTTGGTGCTGGTAAATTATTTCAAAACTTAGCACCTGCAGCACAAACTGGAAAACAGTTAAGTGGTGGGTTAGGTAATGTAAGTCAAAATGTAGGACAAAATGTAGGAAAATCAATTGCAGGAGGATCAGGAGTAGTTAATACTGGAAATGCAGGATTTCTTGGTTCTGGTTTTCCACAAGTAGGAGCAGAAGCAGCAACTGGTGTATCAGGATTAGTTGATAAAAGTGTTGGGTTTGGTTTAGGTTCTGCATCAAATGTAATACCTACAGGAACTATAGCTACCGAAGAACTTGCAAGACAAGCTCTTACGAATACATCACCATTTTCAGCAAATATATTTACAGGTGGGGGACAACAAGTAGCACCAGTATTAGGAACACAATCAGGAGCACCTAGTCTTTTCTCTGGTGACTTTACAATGGATGCATTAAAGAATTTACCTAAACAAGCTATAGCATATGGTAAAGAAGCTTTAAAACAACCAGAAACATATGCAGGATTAGGAAGAGATTTACTTACTCATCCAGTAGATGCAGCTAGAGCAAGAGAAAGAGCTAATGAACAACAAAAAGCTATGTTAGATGATGAAGGTTTTACAGAAGTATTTGATACAGGAACTTATTATTATGTTCATCCACAAACAAAACAAAAATTAAGTTTAGCTGATGCTATGAGTTATATGTCAGGTGCAACATCTCCATTTACAGGTAGTCAAAGATTAGCTCAAGCTGAAACATCTGGATTTGGTTCAATGGTTCCTCAATTAAGACTATCTCAAAGTGGTGGTTTAATTGGAAGAGCTTATGGTGGAGGTATGCAAGAATTTTCTGGAATGGTTGAAGGTGATGGTGGAGGTATGGAAGATAATGTTTACATGCCAATTGTAGAAGATGGACAACAAAAAGCTACATTAGCTGTTAGTCCAAAAGAATATGTAGTTGATGCAAATACCATGTCTTTATTAGGTAATGGTAATCCAGATGAAGGAGCTAAAATTATGGATGAAACTATAAAAGATGTTCGCATGTCAGCAACAGGACAGAAAAAACAACAAAATGAAATTGATGGATTAGCATCTTTGAATAGAATGAGAAGGAGTATATAATGGGAATATTATCATCTTTATTAGGTTTTGGTGAATCAGCTCCAACACCTACAGGAGGTACAGTTGTACAGACAACTGAACTTGCAAAGGAAATTGCACCATTTATGCAAGACCTTTTAAAGAAAGGACAAGCACTTTATAAAGCAAGAACAGATGAAGGGTATAGACCTTATGAAGGACAAACACAAGCAGCATTAACTCCAGAACAAGAGCAAGCAATGGCAGGTATATCAGGTCTTGTAGGAACTACAGCACCAGTTTTTCAAGAAGCTACTGATTTATCAAGAGGTGTAGCACAACAACTGACACCAGAATTAACTCAACAATATATGTCACCTTATCAACAAGCTGTTACAGATTTAGATAAAGCAGAAGCTCAAAAAACTTTTGAAAGAGATGTGCTTCCTAAAGTTCGACAAGCTCAAATAGGTGCAGGTGCATTTGGTGGTACAAGAGGTACTATGTTAGAAGCTCAAGCTTTAGCTGATCAACAAAAACTTTTAGGTGATATACAAACTAGAGGATCACAAGCAGCTTATCAAGATGCAGTAAGAGCTTTTGAAGCACAGAAAGGAAGAGAAGGAGCAACTGCTTCAGCATTAGCAAACCTAGCTCCCCAAGCATTAAAAACTGCAGGTACTGAATTTGAATTGTTAAGAGGTGTTGGACAAGAAAAACAACAACGATCTCAACAAGCTCTTGACGAAGCGTATAAACAATATCTTGAAGAAAGAGTTTTTCCTGAACAACAACTTGGACAGTATCAATCTGTTATTGCTGGCTTTCCATCTGCCTCAACAACAAGAACTGTTCAAAAAACAACGCAACCACAACAAAGTGGATTAGGAAGTTTATTAGGAACTATAGGTAATGTTGGAAGTTTATATGGAACATTTGGAGGATTTAGTCAAGGTGGTATTGGTAGTGGTTATTATCCTATGGGAAGTAGTAGAGCACATGGGGGTATGGTATATAAAGAATTTGGTGGTAAAATAGGTGAAGGTGGATTAGTAAATATAATTGATGGAGTAAATGTATGGGCAAGAACACAAGAAGGTATATCTAATAGATCTATACATGGTGGTATTTTAGAAGGAGATGATCCAAATACTGCTATAGCTGAAAATGTTTCAAGTACAACTCCTGTTACTTCTTCAACTTCAGTAAGTCCATTGCCTAAAACAGCTACAGGTGGATTAGCTGATGTAGAAAGTGTTCAACAAAGAGGTGGTACGTATAATGCTAGTGAATTTAGAGATGCTGGTTCAACTTTACCAAGACCTGGAGATGCACCTGAAACTATTATACAACAAGGTCAACCACAAGTAGGATCAATGTATAGAGATCCTGTAACAGGTAAAATACCATATGCTTTATATAATCCACAACCAATTAATACTTTTGGTCAAGGATATGATTTAAAAGATGTAGATTATTTTACAGCTAATCAATTAGCTTTAAATGAAGGTGCTCAAAGGTTTATGTATAATGATGAATATGCTGCAGTAGATCCAGGATTATTATCTAATTATAATTATAGTGAATTAGGAACTAAACCTTATGCAGATCCAGTAGGACCAAGACAAGGAGTATCTTATGCTGGTACTGATGCTGGAAAAATAGGTAATTATAATTTACCAATAAGCAGTAGTGATAGAGAAGATGCTAGAAAAATAGCTGAAGGATTTACAAGAGATTATTCTGGTAGATTAACAGTGCCAGGAACTTCTCGTGCAGAAAAATTTAGACAACTTGCAGCTAGTGGTATTGATATGGGCAATCCTTATCAAGCAGCAATGCATGGTTTTAAACAGGGTGGCTTAGTAGACTTACCAGTTGTTAAAAGGCAAATGAGTGGAACAACAGATGTACCTATTAGTAATGAGGCAGCTTACTTACAGCGTATGGGTATACAACTTCCTGAAGGTATTACCAGTATATCACAACTTAGTCCAAAAGATATGCAAGCATTAGGCATAGATATTAATTTACAAAGAATGTTTACCCCTCGTGCATCTGATCAAGCTTATCAAGATATTGTTACAGCAAGAGAAACTGGTATAGATGATACAAAAGATATGATGAGGCAGCAAGCATTAATAAGAGCTCTTCGTGGATTTGGTACAGGTGTAAAGGAAGGAGCTGGGCAAGGAATATTTGGAGAAATTTCTTCAGGTATATCAGGAGCAGCAGATGCAACTATAGCAAAAGGTGAAGAAGATGCCAATAAATTATTAGACTTAAAAGGACAGTTAGATGATTTAAAACTTAAAGCTACATTAGCAAGAGAAGCTGGTGATGATGCAACAGCAGATAAACTAATGTCTATTGCTGGAGTATTAAGAAAAGATGAATTAGCAGAATCACAAATTGAAGCACAATATTTATATCAATCAGCTAAAGCTAAAGATATGGGTTTAACTGATAAGTATGAACGTGCAGATGCGTTAAATACATTACAAGATGTTTTTAGTTCTCAGGATTTAGGTTTCATTAATGCAGGAGATAAAATTAAAAATGTTACAACTGATAAAGTTTACAATTTAGAAAAATTAGTAGATCTAGCGGCTAAAGCAGCATGGACTAAATTTAAAGCTGATTATGATGATGGTAAACTTCCTAAAGATTTAGTTAATCAATCTTGGAATAGTTATGTAGCAATAGAAGTTTTAAACTTAGTTGGAGATAATCCAGTAACTTCTAAAGCTAAAGGTGGTCAAGTTATTAAAAAGAAAAACGGTTCTATGATTGATGAGCCTGTTAAACAACAAACAACTGCTGAAGTTTTACAAGAACTAAAAGGATTGAGAAAATAAATGGCTGAGATAAGTATTTATTCAGGAGATTTTCGTGAGGCTATATCTGAGTTAGATGCATTAAATGCAAATAATGCTTTAACAGGTACAGCACATGATGATATTATGAAGAAGTATGGTTTTGATCCTGATGAATTTTTAGAATCTTATGAAGAATATAATACATTATCTGATGAGGAGAAACAACAAGGAGCTAGTATTTTTGGTGATATTCCTATAGTAGGTGATTACGTTGATGTATTAGATGTTCCAACAAGAATTGGTGGTCGAGCTCTTGGAGATGCTGGAAGAGGGCTGGTTGAATTTGGAGAAGATATCTTTCCAGAAACAACACAGAAAGCTAAAGATATTGTTGGAAGTATTGCTGATACAACTGGACAATATATTCCTGAATCTTTAAAAGAATATGCTGATCAATTGTTTAATCCATATCATGGTGAAGGTATCTATGGAGTAGGCGAACAAACTGTTGGACAAATTGGTTCTTACTTTGTTCCTATGGGTGGTATAGCAAAGATACATAAATTAACTAAAGGAGCTTTAGGATTAAATAAAACTTTAAAAGCTGGTATTAATAATTTAGAAAAAGTTACAGGTAAAACAGGAACATTAAGTCGTTATGCTGTAACAGGTGCTACTGGTGTAACAATGGTAGAAGATCCACAAGATAATATTGTTAATGTTATGACCGAACAGTTTCCAGAATCTCTTGAATTTTTAGAAAAAATAGCTGTTGATCCTAATGATACACCAGCTCAACAAAGATTAAATGCTTTTCTTAATAACTTAGGATTAGAAGTGGGTGTGTTTGGAGGCTTTAAAGGTCTTGGCGAACTTTGGAAAAAAAGTAAAGATTTAAGAAAAGGTGTAGTTGATACAACAGTATTAGGAAAACAACCTATTAAAACTTTTGTTGATAAACCATTTCAATATATGAAAGGTACATTTTCATCTCGAAGAGGTATGACAGATGAACACCTTGAAGATTTTATTTTTAGAGAAGCACAATCTACTAATGCTGCACAGAGAGCTCATGCATTATCAAAAGAATTAAAAGCACTTATAAAAAATTATAGATTAAATCCTGATGATGTAACAAGAGCTTTAGCTCGTGATCCAAAGTTTAGAAATAAAATGCCAGAAGAAGTAAAAAAAATATTAGATGAAATGAATGAGAATGTTGGTTCATTAAATAGTTACTTAACAAAAAATGATAGAGTATCTAAAGGATTAACTGCAGCTATTAATAAAAATGGTGATACGTATTTAACAACAAGCTATAGAATGTTTGATGATCCTGTATTTAAAAAGCAGATGAAAAAAACTATTGAAAAAAATATAAGAAATATTAAAGCAGAAAATATAGATAGTATAACAGATGTTGCCTTACGAGATGCTACAAGTTTTTTATTAAATGATATAAAATTAAGTTCTGATGATGCTATTGCTTATTTAAGAAGTTTAACAGGAGATGTAACTATAGATAAATTTGGTGATGAATTAGTTGCAATGGCAGGAAAAGCTTCAGCAGGTGCACGATCTTCTAAAGGTTTAATGAAGAAAAAACAAATACCAGATCCATTAAAAGCTTTGATGGGTGAGGTTACAGATCCTACTGAAAGATATCTTAGAACATTTGAAAAACTTGCTACATATAAATCTGAAATAGAATTTATGGAAAAGATTGCAGATGATTTAGTAACAAGTGGACAAGCAATTAGAGGTAATAAAGGTGCAGCTAATTTAGATCTTGTAGATTTAACTAATGTAGGTGAATCACGTTTAGGACAAATTTTTGGTAGAACACCTACTAAAAAAGATGCAGTTAAAAATCCTCTTGAAAAATTATATGCTGATCCTTTATATAGAAAAGCTTTACAAGAAGGATTAGATGCTATGACAGTAGTAGGTCCTAAAGGTAAGCTTGGAAGTACTGCATATAAAAGTTGGGCACTTTTAAAAGTTGGATCGCAGTATGCCAAAACTGTAGCTAATCCATTAACACATTCAAGAAATGTTTTTGGTAATGTAGTTTTTATGGCAGCAAATGGTTTTACTCCAATAGGTCTTAAATCAGGTAAAGAAGCTGTTGAATATAGTATTGCAAAACTTGGTGGATTAAATAATAGAAAGCTTGCTGAAAAGATGAGCCGATATAGAGAGTTAGGATTAACAGGTAGTGATGTAGGTATTGGTATAATTAAAAGAAACTTTCAAGATTTAGGTATGGACCCTAATACATATTTTAAGAAAGCTTTAAATGCTAAAGAAGCTGCAAAGTTTCCAATAAGAAAATTAGCAGAACTATATCAAGTTGAAGATGATATATTTAAAATTATGCATTTTGAAAAAACAAAAGATTATTTAAAGAAAGCTTTTCCTGATAAAAATATAACAGAAATAGAAAGATTAGCTGCAACAAGAACAAGAGATTTATTACCTAACTATACTCTTGCACCAAGATTTTTAAAATCATTACGATTAGCACCAGTTGGTGACTTTGCAACCTTTGCTGCAGAATCTATACGTATATCTAAAAACCTTATGAAGTATACTATTAATGATGCTATGAGTGGCAACTCTGTATTAACAGGTATGGCTGCTAAACGTATGGGTGGTATGACTATAGCAGGATTAGGTGGAGATTTTCTTTGGAACAAATCTAAAATGCTTATGGGTATTACAGATGAACAATCAGAAGCTTTACAAAATGTTGGAGAAAGATGGGAAGTAGGTAATCCAAATATTAATTTAAGTCCTATTAAAAAAGTTAATGGTCGTTTTGTTGCTGATAGTATATCAATAGGAACTGCAAATCCTTTTGCTTATCCTTTAGCAATTGCTAGAACTTTACATAAATTAGCCAATGATGAAAATATTAGTGAAGGGGATATAGCAAGTTTTGTAGAAAGTCCTGAAGGTAAAAAATCTTTATTAGGTTTATGGGATAAAACATTAACACCTTTCATTGGTACATCTATGTCAACAGATGCTATACTAGATGCGTTAGCTATAGGTAGAAGTGAAGATCCTACTGTATCAGCTTATGGAAATTTATTTTTAAAAAGTATAGGTAAAGCTATAGAACCTGGATTTGTAACTTTTTTGAGAAAAAGAAAAAAGTGGGAGCAAGAACAAAAAGTTAAAGATGAAGTTAATAGAAATAAAGGAGCACCTGCTTATTCATTATGGTCAGAAAATCATAAAGGTTTTAATATGAATATTCCTGATGAAGCAAGTTACTTAGGTTTACTAGGATTTAAAACTAGACGACAAGATATAAGTGCCTCTGTTCCATTTAATCTTGGTGTAGATTTACGTAATATAAGAAAAGATAAAAATTCTTTTTCTCAATTATTAAAAGCAAAGATACCTTTATGGAAACAATATTATAATCCAGAGAGAGAAAAGTTTTCTGATAGATTTTTAGATACAAATATAACTATAGATGATCTAAAAAATTCCTATATTAATGATGAAGAACAAACTTTAAAAAATGAACAAGGTGCAGTATTTATGATAGATCAATATTTAAAATTAGGTTTAGATCAATCTGATATTATTAAAAGTTTAAAAGTTAATAAATCAACACCTGAAGGTCAAAAAGTTTTTGATACATTTAAACAACTTACAGATAATTTACATAGATCATATAATTTAACAGATACAGATATATCTAATTTTAAAAAATTTTTAGAAGGTAGAACAGATTTAGATACTGTAGAATTAGCAAAGATGTTACGAATATTAAGAGATAAATTCGATAGAACAAAAATAGATAAGGATTAAATAAGATGGCAGATATGACAATGTTATGGAATGCTGTATTGACTTTAGCAGTCGGTGCGTTTCTTTGGTGGATACGTGGTACTAATACAGATATAGCAAAACTAAGAGATGATTTAAAAGAACATGCTTTGTCTGATGCAAAGACAAGAGAATTTATGGCTACTAATTATTCTACACGTAAAGAAGTGTTTAATGAAATGAATAAACTACTAGCAAGATTTGATAAGTTAGAAGAGAAATTAG
>CAACVD010001275.1_pt1 | contig 12112 bp, 33 predicted proteins | sample 2381771 | NCBI WGS metagenome assembly CAACVD01 (sample SAMEA5211965, study PRJEB30684) | marine metagenome | biome: Marine; feature: Epipelagic; material: Water | collected 2015-10-15 | depth 15 m | reverse complement strand
GATTGCTGCGATAGCTGCACAAGAACAAGCATGGAATGATGGTGCATTTGATAGAAAAATGCAAGACATTAGACAACAAAGAAACAGATTATTAGCTGATACAGATTACCTTGCGTTATCTGACAATACACTGTCTGCTGAAATGACAACATACAGACAAGAGCTAAGAGATATAACTGAAGGCGTTACCACATTAGAACAAGCTAATGCTGTTACCTTCCCAACTAAGCCTGAATAATTATGGATCAATCTGCAATAGAAGTAAAACTAGAATTTATCTGCAGAGAGATCAGAGATCTTAAAGAAGAGCAAAAGAAAATCAAAGAGGATTTGAATAAAGGTAAGGGTGCAGTATGGATTCTTATCTTCCTTGCAGGTATCATCACTGCAGTATTGCAGTATTTTGATTAAACATCCACATCTAGTAGGCTAACATTTACATTATACTTAATATAGTTATACAACTATGAGTAAATGATTAGAAGAAAAAGATCATCTCAAGTTATAAAAGGTTTATCAAACGAATATTCACAAATACTTAAATATATAAAAGATCCTAATTTATTAGTATTTACCGCAGCAGGCGGTCTTGGTCCTGTTGATTTTGTCACTTTAAATATAAAAACAGGCAAGTATAATGCTTATGACGTTAAAAGTAAAAATTATAGAAAATCAAACTATACAACCAAACAGGGTTGGAAGATTAATACTAATGGTAAATTAATCAATAGACCTTTGACTATTCTACAAAAAAAACTTAATGTCAAAATTATATACGGAGATGAATAATGTGGTTGAGTGCAGCAAAATTAGCTTTGCAAGCTGGTAGTCATATATATAAAAAAAGACAACAAACTAAAATGTTAATGGCAGACGCACAAATGCGCCATGCCGAGAAAATGGCAGCCGGACAAGCAGAGTATCAAGGTAAGCTTTTAGAGGCTAGACAATCAGACTGGAAAGACGAGTTCGTTTTACTTATCTTGTCAGCTCCCATATTAGTGTTAGCATACGCAGTTATATCTGATGATCCTGGAGCTATGGATAAAATAAAATTATTTTTTGAGTATTTTAATCAGCTACCTCAATGGTTTACCAATCTTTGGATACTTGTCGTTGCAAGTATTTACGGCATAAAGGGTACACAAATCTTTAGAGGTAAAAAATGACAAAGAAACCTATCGAGGTAAGTTCCGAAAGCAGTTTAAGTATGCCAATAAAAAATATGATTGGTATTGTAGCATTAGTTGCAAGTTTTGTTTTTGGATATACACAAATAACTTCAAGGCTTACATCGCTTGAAACTTCAAGAGAATTATTTAATGCAGATTTACTGAAAAAATCTGAGCAAAAACCAACAGATCAAGAGCAATATCTTTTATTAGAATCAATTTCCGGTGATCTTGAAAAGACAATACAAAGAGTAGATGAAATGATGCACAATGGTGTAAACATAAAAAGAATAATGAAAGACGTAGATCGATTAAGAAATGACGTAGAAACTTTAAAAGACAAAGTTAGAAAAAATGGTAGTCCATGAAAATTTTTATATTATTTATGAGATTATGTTGGGGTGATATTGATGAAGGTGATTGTTCACCAAATTTATTTATATCAAATGAACACCATAAAAATTTTTCAGTTTGTATGATTGATGGTCATAATAAATCTTTAGATGCCTACAAAGCTTTAAAATCAGAAGATATTAATAAAAGACAAATCAGATTTGAATTTTGGTGTGAAGAAGATAATAATAACGGAGGTTTACTATGAAAACAATCATAGCTTTATTAATGTTTGTTGGTGAGCCACAACAACTTAAAGAAATGACTTATATGCCAACTCTTTCTGAATGCTTGAAGAAAAAAAGAATAGCAACTAGAAATAGTGGATCACGTGTTACGTATGTTTGCTCAAAAGTAAAAGCAAAATTATCTGAAGACAATAAAATTTTATCTATAGAAAAAATGTAATGATGTTCGTTCAGCAATATACAAAAGGTTTTAGTTTATTATCACAGCAAGGAGTTGGTCGTGGCAAAGAAAGCAAAAAATCTGTTCGGTTACGAACATATAAAAAAGCCAAGAAAAAAAAGAAAAGGTAGGCACGCAAAGTCGCCAAATAAGTCTTTTACTAGAAAAAAAAATAGAGGACAAGGATGGGTATAAATGTTAAATAAGTTTTGGGAAATATTAGATCATTTCGCAACCTGGCTATCAAATAAATGCTGGGAAAAATTATATAAATATAGGAGACACAATGATAAAGAAAATAAAAAATAAAATATGCGAAATCATGTGCAGGTTATTCAATATAGTTCCTTGTATGTGCAAGCATAATTGTGAATGTAAAAACAAAGCAGATAAATATAAAAAATAATTATGAGTATCACATATCGGGGTGAAACATTTGCTGGTTATAACAAACCTAAAAGAGCAAGAACTAAAACTAAAAAGTTTGCTGTTTTAGCAAAAGTGGGTAATCGAGTTCGATTGATTCGATATGGTGATGCAAATATGACAATCAAAAAAAGTAATCCCGCTAGACGGAAATCATTTAGAGCAAGACATCGCTGCGCAACCGCAACCAATAAATTAACAGCCAGATATTGGTCTTGCAAAAAATGGTAAGAAAAACTTGGAATAGAGCAAAAAGAAGAGTCTATATTTGTGGTCATTGTGTTGAATGTAATAAAGAATTGTTGAACATAGATGGCGGATGGATTATAAATGCAGAACATAAGCATTTCTGCCATGATGGTAAAGATGGTAGTTGCTTTGATAACTATGTTAGGAGAAAAAATGTATCATTCAAAAATGAAAACAAAGAAAAAGCCTATGATGAAAAAGGCTAAAAAGAAAAAAGGCATGAAGAAAAAATAATGCCGGGTAAAAATAAAAAAAAATATACCAAGAAACAAATGAAAATTGCTCGTGTAGCAGAGCCTAGAGATAGAATTACTGCTGCAGACTTTTCTATGTTGAGAAAATATGGCAAAAAAAAGTCAAGTTAATAAAGCTGGTAATTATACTAAACCAGGAATGCGAAAGCGATTATTCAAAAGCATCCTTGCACGTAATGTGCAAGGGACTGCTGCTGGGAAATGGAGCGCAAGAAAGGCACAGCTTTTAGCGAAGATGTATAAAGCAAAAGGAGGAGGCTACCGATGATGAAATCTGTAAAAGCGCCTAAAGGTTTTCACTGGATGAAAAGTGGTAAAACTTTTAAACTTATGAAACACACTGGAAAATTTAAACCACACAAAGGTGCTTCATTGATGGCTAAGTTTTCTGTACAAAAAATACATTCAAAATAATGTCTATAAAAAAAACACAAAGAAGTTTAATGAACTGGTCTAAACAAAAATGGAGAACTAAGTCTGGTAAAAAAAGTTCTGTAACTGGAGAAAGATATCTTCCCGAAGCTGCTATTAAAGCTTTATCTCCAGAAGAGTATGCTAGAACGACTGCTGCTAAAAGAAGAGATAAAAGAAAAGGCAGACAATTTTCTAAGCAACCCCGATCAATCGCGCTAAAAACAAGAAAATTTCGATAGTAATCAAATTAGATCCTTTTGTAATTTACTTTTAAGTTCTTTGTAATCTGACCAAATTTTGTAATCTGGTTTCCATAAATTTTTTTTAAAATATTTTGATCTTAAATGATGAATAACTGTTGTATGATCTTTATTGCCTACCATGTAGCCTATCCTTGGTAAAGATATATGAAGCAACTCACGCAATAAAACAAAACATAAAGACCTAGCTACCGATATATGCGCAGCTCTACACGTAGAAAACAATTCTCTTTTACCAATGTATGTATGATTCATAACTGTTTGTAAAATTAAATCTACTTCCTTTGGATTTGGGTTTGTAACATTTTCTTTTTTTATTTTTTCTTGACGCAAATCTTTCATTAAATGAGTTGTATAGCTTGGCTTGTTTTTTTTAGAATGTTCTAAAGCAATCTTGTAACCGGTTTTAAAACCTACACGATACATAAAATTATCAGCTTTGCTTGTTTGATAACCACTATTTTTTAATTTAATTTTTATTTCTTGAATTTCCTTTTTAAGCATAGAATACCTTTTAGTTGTTACAACTTTTTGTTTTTTTGTTAAGTTACTGTGCGAAACTTAACTGTTTATTTTTTTCTTCCTCAAGCAAAACGCCAAAGTAATGCTGTCTGTTCTGATGTTTGTAGAACATTCTTTTACTTTTTCTCATTAGCTCCAGCTCCTTTTGCTGTTTCTCCTTGAGATGTTTTATCTTTTTTACATCCATCTTTCCTCACTTTTGTAAAGTTAAACTTTATGTTACTTACTCCACATTCTACAAACCTGCCTTTGTTTTTTGGGTTTGCAGCCTTCTCCGCATCATCAAATAATTCTTCATAAGCAAAATCACATGACCCATGCGTTATTCTTTTATACATTAGTTTTATCCTTTTTGTCAATATCCGTTTTGGTGATCATTGTTTTAACTTTTTGTAAATACATAACCATATCTAACGCTTCTTCTATTGCATCATTAATCCAAAGTATAACACTTTTATTGTTTTTACACATGGTTTTTGGATATTTTTTTTGACCTTGCAAATCTCTCTTCAAGATTTTTTTTACAATTTGATCAACTATTTTATCTTTAGAATATTTCATAACTAGAGGTGTGAGGCGGAGAAACAACTAAAAGAAAGGACCAAAAGGATATAAGGTCAAACCCCGCCTCACGATGTCTAAACAAAAAATGAAGGGTAAAAATAAAAACCCTTACAATTACCTTCTACCATAACCGCCAGCTCTCGCAAAGTATTTATTTTGTGAGTAGCCTGATCTCTGTGGCGCTTGGTTTGTTTGTCTTTTTGGAGAACTATCTTGAGGTTTTAATAATACATTAATACCCCCGGTAAATTTTATTTCTAATCCACCATCGTGTGTCTCTTCATCTCGAGTATCACCAAAGCCGGATTGATTATACCAATCGTTTCCAATTTTCGTGCCTATCGTCCAAGTCTTTCCTTCTGGAGATTTTGGATTTTTAGGCGCAACAAATAAAGGTGTGTTATCTCCTTTACTTATTTTTTCATCCATAATCTCGTGCATAACTTGATCGAGTTTAGGATGGTTTGGGATAAGTTTTATATATATATTATCCACGTTTCCTCCTTATTGTTTGAACATCATTTCTTTTTGTTCATAATGATTCATAATCTCTTTATAAACAGCAGGATGATGTTTTATTGCATTATCAAAGCACGATTTGTATTTTACATTTTTTACAAAATTCAAATCACTCCAATTTTTTGAAGCTTTGATGCTATTAATAATTTCTTTTACTGACACTGTTTCCCAATCTCCGTTAGTTTTAGAAGATTGTTTGTTTCTATTAAATGATTTGGCTTTGTATCCATCATCATCAATAACGCCAGTTTTTAAATTTAACAGATTTAAAAAGGCATACTTCCTGGAATAGGACATTGCATTTCCAGTTCCATACTTATCAAGCTGTCCCATTGCTGAACATCCATCAATAATTATTTGATTAGATGGCGCATCCACATCTGTAACTGTTAATGTACAAATGACTAAGACGTGATCGTTTTGTGTCAAAGTTTGATAACTGCAAGTAGGATACAATCCCTCTTTTAACAAAGCTTCAACAGCTACTTCTTGAACATCATCATGCAACAACGGGTTAAAGTGCATACCACTTTTTTTATCTGCTTTTTTTACAGTGCCTGCGTTTAAACAGGCATCATGTAGTTTTTTGTATATGTTTTTTTCCATGTTTTCCTTTGTTGTTGTTTTTTGTTTAGCCTGGTAACAAACCCCATACTTTTTGTGCATAAATAAAAATATAAGTACCAACGACTTTTGTTTTATATACTAGCCAAGACATAGTTTACCTCCATAGTTTGTTTATTATTTGTATTTGTTCCGAGCTTAACTCTTTGGCTTTCCAATCTGTTAAACTTGGTTTCTCAACGAACTCTGCCATAATTTTAGGTTCGCCATTACTTACTTCAAGTAATCTCTGAATAGTTTTTGCTTTATTAAATAATTGATTTACGCAATACTCAAGATGATCATCGTATAAAGCAGGATGACTGTTATCAAATATAATATAATCTTCTTCGTTTGCATAAAATAAAAATGGTTCTTTCCCACTTGCAAATCTGTAAAAAGCAACCTGCTCAATATTATATGGGTCAGGTTCTTTAGGTAGTTGCTGTTTATTAAAACTTAATCCTTTTTTTCTTCTCACAGCTTTTGGTGGTTTGGTTTTGCACTCTCCGAAAGCTTCAGGTATTTCGTAATCTAATCTTCCAGTAAATCCAATCCATAAATCTTGGGGACACATATCAACATATCTCTCACAAACTAAATCTTTATTTGAAAAAATATTTGTTACTGCTTTATCAATATTTTTTGCTGTGCTATGTATTTTATCTGTAATGTTTTCTCTAATCTCTTTATCTTGATCGTTATAAGGAGTTAATAAATAATCACTATATTCTTTTTCAAAAGCTTTATCATAGTTATTTGTTGCTAATCTTTTTTTATCTCCATCATAAATATATTTGCCTCTAGCTTCTTGAACTACATTAGAGCAAATACTTCCAAACCCAAGTCTGTAATTTTTTTTATCTGCACGTCTTTGTTTTTGTGAACGACACATATAATCAACAATCCACATTCCGATAGACCCACGTAATTGAGAAAAAGAAAAATGTTTTAATCCTTCTCCGCCATTTAAGCTTAAAATAATCTGTTCTCTTGATTTCATAGTTGTTTAAAAAGTGTAATACACATAATTCACCGATTTGTCAAACATATTTTTATTGAAATAATTAACTTTTTTGGTAATGATTTCGTCAATGACGCTAAAAGAATGGATTGCAAAGAAAAAAATGACTCAAAAAGAAGTCGGTAAATTTTTAAATATTGATAATACTAATCCTGCCACAAACGTATCAAGATATGTTAATGGAGGTCGAATACCTCATCAAAAAATTATGAAAATAATAAAAGAAAAAACTAAAAACCAGGTAACACCTAACGATTTTTATGAAGATTTCTGGAAACAAAATAAAATATAAGCACGTTAAACTTACTTGGTGGGATATCTGTCAATCTGAGGAAGCTTGGACACATGAAGATGATATTCTTAAACATGATGTTGCTATCTGTACAGACACTGGATACATTTTTAAAAAAACAAAAACTAAGCTATGGTTATTTACTTCTTTTTCTGAAGATCAAGATGGACTTACAGTTGGTGGCTTGACTTGTTTTCCAATTGGCTGCATAAAAAAAATAGAATATTTATAATGACACAAGATATCAAATTACAACATTTAGAAGATGAACTTAAAAAGGTAAGGTTTAAACTAAACAGCTATAAAACGGATATGGAAGAACGAGAAATGGAGTTTAAAAAAAGAATAAGCGAACTCAGAACTGAAAATGCTTGCAAGGATATAGAAATAGATAATTTAAAAAAGGAAATAGATGATCTTAGAAAAAACAACTAAAGAATATGCAATTAAAGTTACTTGATTTATTTTCAGGAATTGGTGGTTTTAGTTTGGGTCTTGAAAGCACAGGATATTTTAAAACTATAGCATTTGTTGAGAAAGATAAATTTTGCCAACAAGTATTAAAAAAAAACTTTAAAGACATACCAATAGAAAGTGAGGTTAGAAATGTCAAAGGATCAAAATACAAAGCAGACATCATTACAGGAGGATTTCCTTGCCAACCATTCAGCGTTGCAGGAAAAAGAAGAGGAACAGACGATGATCGCTATCTCTGGGATGAAACTATTAGAGTTATTAGAGAAGCGAAGCCAAGGTGGTTTATTGGAGAAAATGTTGAAGGAATTATTAACATCCAAGAAGGCATGGTCCTCAGACAGGTGCAAGATGATTTGGAAAAAGAGGGTTTCCAAGTCCAATGTCTTGTTATTCCAGCTTCAGGCATCGGTGCGTGGCATCAAAGGAAAAGAGTCTGGATTATTGCCAACTCCAAACACAATGGATCACATAGACCGAAAGGGAATGAGACCATCGAGAGCAGCAACGAACAGAAAGAGTGGTTATCTGTCGGAGATGATAAAAATATATCCAAGTCCGAGAGCCTGCGAAATGGAGGGTGGAGTAGTGAACAATGTGGATTTGAAGGATGGAACTTTCAGCAGAGTAAACAAAAAGGGAGTGAGATTTGGAGTAAAGCTGAAGGATGCTATTCACATCTTATATCCAACACCGACAGCCAGGGATTACAAGGACTCTGGGATGCATACGAACTACAGCAAGCTAGAAAAAAAGAGAATACTAACTGGTCAAGTAATGATGAACCATCGCAGGATGTACGGAACTCCTCTAGCACAAGACGAGAGAGCAGCATTAACAGACAGAGGAAAGGGAAAATTTGGGGAGCAAGTGAACCAAGATCACAATGTAAAGAAACATGGTGGCAGACTCAATCCAGAATTTGTGGAGTTCCTGATGGGATATCCTTTGAATTGGACAAAAATAGAAACAACAGAATAAAATCACTTGGTAATTCAATTGTGCCTTTGATTGCAAGGGAGTTAGGTTTAGCCATTATGAAAGCAGAGCAAGATGGCTAGATGGACTTATTACAAATCTAACAGTGATTATAATGAATGGCACAGACAATTTGAGGGTCTTGCTGGTATTGATGTCGATTTTATTGAGTGTTGTCCTAAATGTTACGAGCCACTAGCTATCAAAGAGACTTGTTTTGACAAAGGTCAGCAATATAAGGCTACAACCTTTGTAAACTTGCTTGGAAATCGACTTCAGATACCCGTTTTTTTGATTTTTTATAGGTTGGATGACCTAGGTGTCATGAATTTAAGAATTCAGCGTGTACGACCCTTTAAATCGCAAATTCAGTCTATGTCTGTGGAAAAGTGGACAGGTATTCTATATGATTTACAGGCAAAGCACAAGGAGGTTTGTCGTTATGAAAAAGACTAGAGGTTTCTTGCTCATGACGTACAAGCTTTATCATCATCTGGATAAGGTTGAGGGTACAAAGAAGAGCCATTGCCTCAATATAATTTTATCTATGCTGAAGTATGCTTGGAAAAAAGATAACTATGTTTGCCACTTACGCCACGCTACTATTGAAAAGGATACCGGGTTATCACGACCCACAGTCAAGCGCTGTTTATTCACCCTTGCCAAGCTTAACATTATTAAAAAGGTCCGAGGTAAATCCGGCTGCACCTATCAATTCAACACTAAATTTCTTAGATATGAAAAAGAGAGCTATCTAAGTGAAAATCTAGACCTATCTAATGTAAAATCTAGATCTATATTAGAAGACTCAATATACAATAAAGAATTAAGTGATTTAGATAAATTGATAGTTAAACATAATAACAAGGATACCATTATAAATAAGATTTGTTCAAGCTACACCCTTGCTGAACTTAATAAACTCTATGATAAAGGAGACAATCCTTATTATGTAAAACAAGCTATTGAATTAAAAAAGGAGGAAGCCAAATCTAAAATAGATATTCCTTTCGGGATCATAGATCAAATCAGAAAGAAAACTAATATATTTTATAAACAAGCTGTAACTAGGAATAGAAGAGAGAGAGTTAAGATTGCCAAAACTAAAGATTACCTGCGAGGCGATAGCAAAGACAAGCGGTAAAAGGTGTAGAGCCAAGGGATACTGGACACCTACAACACAGAGATTTTTATGTCGTTTTCATAGAGCGGGTCATTCTTGGGATAGTAAAACCAGGAAATACAAGGGACTGTTTAACAACAAAACTCTTTCATTGCAGAGCAAAATCAATAAACTAAAGAACCTTAAAAATTTTAAGAATAAAACAGACGATGAAATCAAACAATATATCGAGCAAGAAACAATCAAAGCTAATCAATCCAAGCGATACAGAACTAAATACTTTACTCGAAGTTATCTACGCTGGAGGAATACCTCATATCGAAATAAAAAAAACCTTAGGGACCAACTTGATGAATTTTTATCAGTGGTTAGACGCAAATCCAAAGTACAAAGAAAAGTTTAACAAGGCACAGGAAATAGGGATTAAAACTTTGGTTGAGAAATTGCTCGCTGTATATCAGGTTGAAAATCCTGATCTATCTAACGAGCAATTATTATTCTTACGTGAGAAACAAAGCTACTTACGTTGGCTTGCTCCAAGAATTAGTTCTTTGTTTGTTGAGCGCACTGAACAAAAAATAAAATCCGATTCCGTTGTAAGGGTTTCCTGGGAGAACGACTCTTTGATTGACGCTGACGCAACCATCGTTGATAATGACGATAAACAGAACCTTTCGCTTCAAGACAATTTAAAATAGTCTGAACTTGTAACTGTTCTAATGTATTGTTCTTAATTGTTTTTTTGTTAGCTCTATAATTTTTTTTAGCCATATCCTCTTCATTTCCTTATCGTTAGCGTTAGTTTTAGCGGTGAGTAATAAACACATTCTAAATAAATATTTTTTATCCATTACCACCATCCTTTATCTTTGAAGTGTAAATAAATAATAAAAGCAATTGCTATTATGATTTGAAATATAAACAATTCGGTTTCTGAATAAATTAAATCATCTAGCATTTGTTTGCCTTTATCGTTTGAAGTACGTCTGGACTGTATTCAACATCATTCTCATACGTTGCAAATACATTAAAGTTTTGATCACGCACACGATTTAAAGCTTCATCAATTCCATCATCCAAGTCTGTTTTGCAACCTGTTTCAGTATTGGTATTTATATTCACATAACCATAACTTACTCGTTTAAAATATACTTTGACTGTTCTACTCATTTTATTTTACCCTTTCTTTTTTAATGAATGATTATCTTTTAAGCGATTAATATTATCTTTTAAGGGTCTTCTCTCTGAAATATCCCAAAGATATATTTTATGCTCATTATGTTCATTAGTCTCTTTTTGATCTCTTAAAATAAAATTACAAACACAATTGGGAAATTCTTTTTTATATGTTTTGTAATTATTAAAAGGTTTTCTAATTTTATCTTTGACAAATCTATTAAATATATATTCGTCAATCTCTATGCTGAACTCGTATTGTTTTAGTTTAGGCATTTTTGTTCCTTTAGTTGTTGTTTTGTTTAATTTAATTGTTTAATTGCTTCATTAACAATTTTTGTATAGTTTTCATCCAAATCCATCATATCAACAACATCCCAATCATCGTTTAAATTTCCACCCTCGTTTTTATTAGTAGAAAAATAAAACTGATTATGATTTCCTATTGTTTGACACAACAAATCAACTGAATTTTCATCCTTAGTGAAAGCAAAGTTTCCTTGATCGCTTTTTATTATTACTATTTTATTTATTTTCATTTTTATCCTTTCTTTGTTGTTTATCTGTTTGCTATCCATAATCCCATAGCCACAATCATAATTATAAATACTATAATTGTGGCTAAAATAAGAATTGAGATCATGCTACTTCTTCCTCATATTCATAAGGAAATTTATCAAGTTCTAATTGCCAGTTAATCATTTCAATAACTTGATAATCATCAATCTCAATAGAAGCTCCATCAAACCAATCAAGATACCAATATTCTACTGATTGAATATTTTTGTCGCTATCAGTAAAAATCCTAAACTCATCAGAAGGACCACCCCAGCTTAATTGCCATCTGTAATATCCCTCGGATTGATTATTAAAAGTATTTGGTAAAACATAACCCCAGCTTAAACCATATTCTGATAACCATTGGATTAAATCAAAGTTATTGTTATCACCTTGCTCTATGTTTTTTTCATTATCATTTTTTTGATATGCTTCCTTGATATCTTTTAATCTTGCTTGATATTTTTCTTGAACAAGATCTTCACATTTTTTTTCTGTCATTTTATTTAACCTCCATCATTTCTTTTTTTAAAGCACTAATACATAACTCATCATCATTATGATAATTGCCTTCTATTAAAGCTGTTATTACTGCTTTGTTATTTTTATTGTTTGCATAAACGTGATTTTTTTCTGTTGGAAATTTTTTTCCGTTGATATGAACAGTAACTCCAACCTTATAACCAAAATTATATTTTGGCTT
>CAACVD010001274.1_pt1 | contig 12123 bp, 10 predicted proteins | sample 2381771 | NCBI WGS metagenome assembly CAACVD01 (sample SAMEA5211965, study PRJEB30684) | marine metagenome | biome: Marine; feature: Epipelagic; material: Water | collected 2015-10-15 | depth 15 m | reverse complement strand
AGTCAACATTGTTTTGTAACCAATAAGCTATTTGTATGTTTGGTATTCCAGCTATTTCAATATCACTTGCCATGCCTTTACAATGTTGACTGGTGGATTTTGAACCTATAGCTTCTGAAAGTTGAGGACTACGATACCCTGATGTTATTATAATTGGTTTGTCATACTTAGCTCTTAATGGCTCAAGTATTTCGTAACAAAGATTTTCTAAATTTTTAATCTCACCAGATCCAGGCTCATTTTTTATGCCTTTTCTAGTAGCAGTCATAGACTTAGTAAATTCTTCTAACTTAAAATGTTTTGATAGTTGCATAATTATTTACATTTACAGTTGTCGCAAACACATAAATCTTGTAGATCGTAATGTAAGTGAAGTTCATCAGAACAATGACATTTACATTTACAATTCTTACATACTTTTTTTTTTCGTTTTTTTTTCTTAGGAGTAAGTATTTTGTTAAAATTACTTATAAAAATATCTAACCAACCAAATGCTGTGTATAAAAATTTATCTAACATTAGAAATTACTTGGGTTGCCAAAAATAACTAATAAAACAAAGAGAATGATTATTGCTCCAGTAAAATAATAATTCATACATAAGCTCCTTATTTATTTGCATGATCTACCATTATAATTTTTATTCCTAATTTCTTTTGCTTGGCAGTAGGAGTTCGCCATATTTTTCTACGATAAGATTTTACGTTCTTACGATATGTATTTGTTTTAATATCAAGTAATTGTATTTTGCCATCTGGTGTAACTGTAACTAAATCAAATGGACACTGAGGATCACAAGCCTTTGCAACCCAGTACCCTTGTCTAGTTAAATTAACTATCTCTTGGTACTCTCCAATTGTGCCTTTGATGTTTGTGCTTAATTTAGTAGGTTTCCCACTAGACTTAGTAAGCTGCTTAGACTTATTGTTAGTATCACCCATGCGATTTTTTTTATGTTTTTAATTTCCAAATCCATGTGATGAAGATGGTTATTAGTGATCGTATCTATCTTTTGATGAATAAGTTTTGTTTCACCTTGTAATTTTATTATGTCCTGTGAATTTTTTTGAGATTGAGTAGCCATATTAAAAATCAGGTATTTCTATTTTATTTTGTTTTTTTTTATTTTTATCAATATATTCATTAATAATTTCATCTAAATAATCTTTTCCTATCAAACTATCTATAGCTCTCCTTTTTTCTTTAGATAAATTTTCTATTTTATATTTTAGAATATAAGGAGCTAAATCATTATTTTTTTGTAAAGATTTCATTGTTTCAGATTTAGCATTTGCTAAATATGATTTTACAAAAAATACTTTTAGTTCATTGTTTAAATTTTGATACTGCTGAGATTTAACAATTTCAGATAATCCTAAACCAATTCTTACAGCATAAATATTTTTATAAGCAAAATCTAATTCAGGTATGCCACTTCTTTGAAATATCTCTCTTGAAGTAAAACCTAATCTATCTAATTCTTTTTCTGCTGCATTTTTAGCAGATATTAAAGTTACACCAGTAAATTGTCTGTATAAAGGTTCTTCTCTTATAATCTCTTTTGCAACTGGCAAACCTTTATCATTTATTTGATATGATGTTGCAGAAACTAAAGTTGGATAATCATTAGGTATTGGTATTCTTTTTAAGAATTCACCTTTGATTGGTGCAGATGATGTATCTTTAACTTTTGCCATTTCTGGAAAAAATTGTCCAGCAGCATCTTGAAACTGTTGTAAAGGTACTGCAAAACCAGTTAGTATTTTAGTTGCAAATTTTTTAATTTCTTCATCTGTTTTTAATGCAGGATTTTCTCCTGTAAAAGCATCAATTAATCTATCTACTAAATATAATCCTGTACCACCTCTTGTTCCTAAAAACACAGATGCAATACCTTTTAAATCTAAAGTTCTAAAAGTTCCATCGTTAAGTCTTTTTACAGTATCAGCGACAAATAAATAAGCTGCAAATGGGTTAAGAGGTCTAGTATCAATAGTCTTATCTCCCCATCTAAATTCGTACCATTTTTCTCCAGCATATTCTTGATTTCTTAAATAGTATGCTGTTGTCAGCATAGCAGTACCTATAGCTGCTTTTGAAATAGTTGATGTATCTCCTTTAGCAATAGCTTCTCTTTCAGTTTTAGATAAAAATTTAAGTAATCCAGTTGGACTAAACTCAAGGTGAAACTTTAAAGAATTAACTAAAAATCTTGGATAGGGTATAGCAAGAGATCCTGTAAATGGAATTTTATTTATTAATCTTATAAATAAACCACCAAAAGTATTATCATCAAATTCTTTTGCAAATGTTACTTCAAGTGCAGTATCAATCGCTTTTGCAATATCTTCTTCTCTAATAGATTTAGTATTATTATTTTTTACTAAATCTTCTAGTGTTTGACCTTTGTATAAACTTTTATTATTTGCAATAATCTCAGCAAGTTCAGATTGAAACACTGCTCTCCTAGTAATAAATTCTTGAAATCTGTTTGCAAAGTTAAGAAAATGTGTTGCTTTTTCTAACGCTTCTATTGGTCTGCCAGTAAATTTGCCAGTAGTATTAACAACATCTGAACTGTATCTTAAAAATAATCTATCTTGTTGTGTTGCAAAAGAAGATAAAATTTTATCTGTATCTGCTTTAACTTTTTTAAAATTACTACGTTTAAATTGTCTAAATATATTTGCAAAACCTTTAAAGGCTTCGGTTGGATTTGCTTTAGCAGCACCTCTCCAAGATGGAAATAAATAACCACCTACAGTCTGCATAGCATTATCAAAACTTTTTTGTAAAGTATTGACACCAACTCTTGTTACCTGAGATTCAAAGTTTCTAACAGCAGTAGCCAACTGAGTTACCATCAAACCTCTACGAACATTATCTAATCTTCGCCAAAAACCACCAACTAAATCACTGGTAGAACTACCAGCTACCTTAGAAATATCTTCAAATGCTTTTTTACCATCTGGTAATTTTTCAATTTCTTTTAACTTTCTTGAAATAACTGATAAGGATTGTAGTCTTCTACCAGCATCAGCAACATCCCCTACATAGTAAGATGCAAATTCATCTAAAGAAACATCATATTTTTTTAAAATATCTTCAAAATTCTTAGCTGTTAATCTGGCAGGACTTGTAATTAAATCTGCAATTTGTTCACTTATAAGTAAATTGGGGTTTCTTTCTATTCTTCCTGTAACTAATAATTCTTCAGCAGCTCTATCTATCTTATTAGTAATATCAGATTTTAAAGCTGGTTTGGTTATCTTTTGAGGAACATTTACACCCTCAAGTGTACTTGGTTTGTCTAATTTTATTTTTAATTTTTCAGCTTCTATTTTTAAATCATCTAAATTTTTATTTTTATTAAACTGTTTTAATTTTGTTTTTGTAATACTACCTTTTTTACCATCTGGTAACTCTACTTCATACTTGTCTAAATCATCTATATTTTTTGATGCTGACTTATTAATAAAAAATTTTTTTTTAATAATTCCTTTTGTTCCTTTATTATCTATGAAAACTTCATCACCAATTTTAAAATTTATTTCTGTTTTTGTTTTTTCTTGTTTTTTAAATTTATTAAATTTATTTTCTCCATCTTTCTCTATTTTAGAAATATCTTTATCATTTAATTTTTTAGTATTATTAGAAACTCTACTTTTAGCTTTTATATAATTACCAATAACTTCAAAGGGTACACCTATTGCACCTCCCTCTACAAACATTTTAGCTCTAGCTTGATCTTCAGTGTCTTGATCGTCTGCTTGTAAATAATCTGTTACAAAGTTTGAGAATTTACCATCTGCTCCAGTTTCAATAAGATTTGAAATTCTTTTTTCATAAGGAGAAAAAGCAACTTGTTCTGCTGCACCTCCTTTTAATATTATTTGTCCTGATCTTAAAACTTTATTATTTGCTTTAGGAATATTTTTTACGACTGGTGTTACTTTTTGTATTTTATCTATACCTTTAAATCCACCAAGAAAACCAAGAACATCCCTCATAAAACTTCCACCAAAATATTCTGGTTCTTCAATTTTATCTAATTCATAATCTATTAATTTATCTTCTTTACCAAATTTTTGTGAAACCCAGTTAGTAAAATCAATAGTACCTTGTGCTAAATCTCTTGCAGCACCACCATAAGTTTTAACAAGAACTTGATCTTTAAAGTCTTGCCATTCTAAATTAACAGCATCAAAAAAATCTATATCAGGATCTTTAAAAGCATTACGATCCATGACAGAACCCTCTAAAACATTTGATTCTAAATCAGGAATTTTTATTTTTTTTTCTTCTTCCTCATCAAATTTAGGAATTGTAATCTTTTTGGATTCATTAAAATCAGGTATAGTGATTGCCATTTAAGATCCTTTATTTTAAAGAATACCCAGCATCTTCAAGAGCTTTTATTACTTCTTCTCTAGTTGCACCATCGTTAGCTGCCATAGTTTTAGTAATCATTTCTTCTGTTATAATTTTATCTGATTCTGGATTACTTGCGTTTTTCTTTAAAGAATTTCCACCCATAGCATCTGAAAGTAATTTATTAAAAATATCTTCGTTACCTTTGATTACTTTAGTATAAACATCTTGTTCTGTTTGTGGTAATTCATTAAAAGCTTTTGTAAATTCATCACCTCTTAATCCTTGTAATTTTGAATAAACTCCTATTGCAAGATCAGCAGTTGTAAGTTTTTTTGGTTTTTGTTTTTTTGGTGGAGTTATACCAGCTGCGATATAAAGTTTATCAGTTGGATCTATTTGATCACTTTGTAATAAATCTTGTAATGCTTTTGCTTTGTCAGTTTTAAACTGTGCGTTTTCAAAAAAATTAGCAGTTTTACCAGCTTGTATCAAAGCTGGAAATGCAGCTTGACCTATATTTTGTCCTTGAGAACCAGCAGATAAAAGTCCTGCACCTAATAAAAATTCTTCGTCTTGTAATAGTCCTTTTAAATTAAAATTGATTGCCATTATATTAGTCCTTGATTTGTTAGTTCATCAAAAAATGGATTGGCAGATGTCATAGTCCTTGCAAAATTATCATTTGCAATATTGCCAAAACCATATTGTTGAGTGTTTGGTGTTAAGTTTAGTGATTGTGAAATTTTATCTTTAGCAGCGTTGTAAGTATTTAAGTAAGCTGGTGATACTCCAAGATTGCTACCCATGTTTGCAAAGTATTTATTAACCATAGATTCTTGTGGTGTAGTACCACCAATAAAATAAGCAGCTAAAGGTGTTAATTGATTTACTGCATCTCTTTCACCTTGACTAGGATTACCAGTTAGAAATTCACCATCATAATTAAAATTACCAGAGCCGTCAGGATTATATTTTATAGTAGATCCTGTATAACCTAATAAATCCATAGCTTTATTATTTTTATAATTATCAGTTACTCCTCTAAAAAAAGTTCCTATTATACCACCTGATTTAGCAATAGTGCTTAATGGTGTATTTTTTAAATCACTTTCAAAAGTTTTAGCAACTTCATCAATATTACTTGTGTACTTACTATATTTAGTTTGATCTATAATTGATTCTAAAGAAGTGTCTAAATTATTAATAACAAAATCATCTTCAATACCATCTACATTAGTTCCAACTAAATCTGAATTTGATATAGCTTTTAATCTTCCTAAAAAATCTGTTTTATCTTTATCTGTAACTCCTGGTGAATCTAAGTATGCACCAATATTTGAGGTTTGATAATCAACAGCAGGAATTACACCAGCAGTTTGTTTTAAAGAAAACTCCCCAGTTTCAGGATTAAAAAAATTAGATTCTATTTTACCAACACCAGTATTTGCTTCTGTTTCATAATCAAAATTACTTGTAGGTGTTACACTTGGATCAACTGATCCTCCATCACCACCACCTGACATTTCATTGGCAGTTTTACCACCAGAGCTATTACCACCATAATTTCCTAATTTAGATGCACCCCCAGCAGGAGCTGAGACTGTAGAAAAATCTCTACCACCTCCACCAGAATCCCTCATACCACCTGATGTTGATGTTCCAGGTGAAATACTATCTCCTGCTCTTTGTCCAGCAGTGAAATAGGATGGAATACCTTGTGGTGTTAATAATCCTGCACCACCAGCATCTTTTAACATTTCTGCTTCATCATTATTAATATAAGCTAAAAACTCACCCTCTGGTGCAGCTTGATTTAAAAGTCCTGCAAAATTTCTTAAGTAGTTCATATTATAAAATAATTGAAATTATAAATAAAACACCAAGTCCAATAATATATTTAGATGTATTGTTATCTATGTCTGTTCTTAAATCGTAAATTAATTTATTTATTTTATTCATTATAGTAGTCCTCCTAGTAGTCCACCAACAACAGCACCACCAATACCAGGTGCAATCATATTACCAATCAATGCACCACCTAATCCTTGTGTTACTCTGTTAGGATCTGTTTGTGATTGTTGTACTGGAAATCCTGTAGCGATTGGATTTATTAAAGATGAATATTGTTGTAGTGATTGAAAAGGTGCAAGATTTTGTTGTCTTTGAATATTCTCTAACTGACCACCTACTTGTGTTAATGTTGGTGCAGCACTAGCAATACCAAGTTGTCTGTTTCTTTCTCTTTCATAAGAATCAAATGCAAGAGGTAATGCTTCTTGAGTTATACCTGATAATATTTGTTGTTGTGAAATAGGACTACCTGGTGTTCTCCCAGCTCCTGAAAACTCAGAATTGACAGCAGTTGCGATTTGATTTGCTGAACCTTGTAACAGAGGAGATAAAAAAGGATTTAAATAATTTCCTGATAAAGTGTCAGCAAGTTGTTGATTAGCAGCTCCTGCCATTACTTCTTGTTGTGCAATACCTTGAGTTGTCTGAGTAGTTGGTGCAACATATCCTGATGCTCCTACTCCTTGATTATATAAATTACCAGCTTCAGATATAATCTGATTTAATGCTGGTTGTGCTGGTGCGTAAGGATCTACTCTTTGCTGAGTTCCTCCACCAGATGATCCTCCTCCAAATGACATATTATTTATCCTTTTTGTTTGTTATTTGTTTTTCAAGAACAACATGAGTTTGTTTGTAATCAAATTGTTCCATAATTCTTTGCCAACCTTTTCTGGCAAAAAGCTCCATGTTGGTGCAATTGTTCTCAATAGCAAAATCTTCTAATACATTTATAAGATGTTGCCATTTTTGTCTGTGTCTGCCTGTAACTATAAATATATTACAAGACTGTTTTAATTTTCTTTTAACTATTTCTGTAACTACAACTCCATAATATTTATCAAGAGTTGTTTTTTTATCTTTATTCCAAACCACCCATAGCTGCATTTTATTTTCTTTGACAGTTTCATAAACAAACTGTGCATCTGTGTGATTGCCTGAATAAGATAAAGCTTCAGATATATCTTTATTAACTAAGTTCCAAACATCATCTAAATTAGATGATGGTATTCTTACTAAATTCATTATGTAATATTTAAAAAACTAATACCAAAGTGAACTGAGTCTGTTGAACTTACAGTAGCTTTTAAGGAGTCAGAGTTTTCTAAAACCAAAGGTACTGTCAATAATTCTACAGATGTGTTAGCTGCTAAAGATTGTGTTTTTAATATGGTAAATTCTGTGGATGCTGAACTGTCTAATACATCAAGTGATAATGTAGGTGTGTTAGCAGTATTATTTGTAACTCTAATAGATTTTATAATAATTACTTCGTTTGCTGCTGATGTAAGTAAAGCAGTTTCAGAAGCACTTGCTAAAGCTACACCTTTGAATTTATAACTATTTGCCATCTTTTACTCCTTGAGCTATGTTAGCAGCAGTCTTTCTAGTCATTGTAATTATAAGTGTTTAATTGACTATCTCCTTTGCCAATAACTCCAATTGGAACAACATTAAAAGCTATTGAATATCTATCTTTTTCGCTTTTATTTCTATCTACTCCATGGAACATTTCAGCCGGAAATAAAACTATTTTGTTATCTGAAGGTTCAATATAAAAATCATCTGAATTTAAAATATTTTGTTCGCTAACTACTATATTATTTCGTTTATTTTGAAACGAACTAAACCTTAAATTTCCGCAATTCTTATGTGTGTCAACATAATAAATACCACTATAAAAACAATTATTGTGATTATGCCAATGAGATTTATTTCCTGGTTTTGATTTAGCAACCCAAGAAGTAGTTATCTCAAAATCATTATAATTATATTTCATAGTATCTTTCATAAAATTATTTACGATTTTTGTTATTTTAGATTTTAAAAATTCTAATTCTGGTTTATTTAATAAATACATTTCACTTGAAGATAATGGTAAATTTTCATTATCAACATTAATTCCAGCTTCTTCGTAATTTTCTTTTTTTAAAAACTTTAAAATTTTAATTCTTTCTTTTTCAGATAAGTTTAAATTGCCTGTTGAAACAACTTTAGAAAATAATTGAAAATATGTATCAATCATTATACCACATATCTTATCACAACAACTCCATCAGCACCAGCACTACCGTTATAGTTTCTTTCACCACCACCGCCACCGCCACCAGTGTTAGCTTTCGCACTTGCAGGTGCATAGTTTTGCGCTCCACCTCTTGCACCACCACCAACTCCAGGTGTTTGAGGTCCACCATTAGGATTTTGATGTGATCCACCACCACCACCAGCAATATAAAGTGTTCCACTTGATGATGAAGTTACTGCATTGTTTGAACTATCTGTACCAGCAAGCGCTCCTTTTAAAAATGCTGCTGTTTCATTTGCTGCTGTATCTAGCGGATTTGTTAGAACTATAAAATCTCCTTTTCCAGCTCCACCAGTTTGATTGTGTCCAGGAGCGCCAGCTCCTCCGCCACCACCACCAGGTAAATAACCAGTAAACCAACCAGCACCACTATTTCCATATCCATATCCAAGTGAGCCTTGATTGCTGCCTCCACCGCCACCAGGCGCTCCTCCAGAGTTTCCTGATGAGTTTCCACCTCCAGATCCTCCACTTCCACCTCCAGAGTTATTTCCACCTCCATAACCACCGCCGTTTGCAGTGTGTGAATTAAATGTAGAATTGCCTCCTGAAGTACCAGTTCCAAAACTAGAAGCACCAGCTCCTCCAGAACCAACTACAGCTTGATAAGTTCCAGCAGATAAAGATTGGTTAAGAAACCATACAAGACCGCCAGCTCCTCCTCCACCTCCTCGATTTTTTCCGCCACCACCGCCGCCACCAACAATCATGTAGCTAACAGTTTTAGCACTTGGAAGTATAAAGTTGCCAGTAGATGTAAATTTATGAATTTTATAATTAACACTATTATAAGTATAAGTAGCTTCATAATTACCTCCGTAAATAGTATTGTCTTTAATAATAATACTAAATGCTCTATCAGCATTTTTTGAACCTGCAGTTGCTCTTAAATTAAAATTCAGTGTAGTATCTGAATTTACATTATTAGGAGAACCACTGATAATTCCATTTGCTGATCCAATAGATAATCCAGCACCAGACAAAACAGAAGCTGTTTCTGAGTAAGCAATTGTATCTCCATCTGGATCTGTTGCAGAAACTGTAATGTGATTTCCAGTAGCATCATCAAGAATAGTTCCTAAAGATCCACTTGCTGTACTCCAACTAGGAGAAGTATCTACATTAATTTGATTTTGAAGTGTTGAATTTAATCCATTTGTATTTGTAATTTTAACACTGTAAGGCTCTTGAGCATTTAAAAAAGATGATTTAGGAGATACTGTTGTTATTTGCGTTGAACTATCTACTGTTGCAGTTGAAGCATTAAAACTAACACCAGCAGATCCAACAAAAGTTATAGTTGCTCCAGAATTAAAACTTGTACCAGTAACAACTATTGTTTGATTTCCTCCAGCTTGACTATCAACTTCTGTAACGTCAACAGATGTAACTGTTGGTGGTTCATCAATAGTTTTAAAAGCATTACCAGTGTAATACTCAGCCAATCCAGTTGTTGTATTAAATCTGAATTGTCCAGTAGTGCTGCCTCTTTGAGCAGTTGTTCCTGATGCTACTTTCGTTCCTTCAGTTCCAGTATCAACTATGTTTTGAAAAGTAGTTCCTTTTATATCTCTGTATCTAGTAGTCATAATTATTTATCCTTTAGTAACCATCCTTGAGTTGCGTTGTAATAAACTAAACCTAGACCAGCTCTTTCTGTTTCAACATCTAAGTCTGCAGCTACTCCTTGAATTTTATGTGAGTTTCTATTTATTGTTAGTTTGTTTGTGTCAAATGTTCCTGAAACATCTAAAAATCTAATTTCATCTCCAGCACTAGCTGATGTTGGTAAAGTTGCTGTCACAGTTCCACCTGAAGTATTTACAAAATAATTTTTTCTTGCTTCTGCTGTAAAAGGAGTAGATTTACTTTCCCATACTGCACCTAAAGCTGATGCTGGTAATCTTGCTTCTGCTATTGATCCAGTTAAATTAGCTGCTGGTATTCCACCAGTACCAGTAATATTATTACTGTTTAAATCTAAGTTACCACCAAGTTGAGGTGAAGAATCATCAACAACATTGGATATACCTGGTGATATAGCGGTCCATGATGTACCATTATAAAATTTTAAATTATTATCTGTTGTGTTGAATGCCAAATCACCTTCATCAAGTGATGTTGTTGGATCAGAACTTTCTACTCTATATCTTTCTGCAAAACTATTAACACCAGTAATGTTATTCGAAACAGTAGCAATATTCGTACTTGCAGCTGCAACTGTCGAAATATTGTTTGTTGGAGAAATTTGAGTAGCAACACTATTAACACTCGTTATGTTTGCAGCAACAGTTGTTAAATTATTATTTACAACTGAAATTGTATTACCCATGCCATTTCCATGATAAGTACAATAATATCTTAATGAAGATGGAGCATTGGCAGCAACAACAAGCGTAACTTTAGCTCCTGAACTTCCAGCAGTTCCAGTTACAGTTACTCCAGTAGTATAAGCAGCTCCAGAGCTATCTTTGAAAGCCAATGGATGACCTGAGTTAGTATTATCAGATTGATCAAAAATATAAGTTCCTCCTCTGTCTAAAGTTAGAGTTGGATTATTTGTTCCATCTATTGCAAATACATTTCCAGAACCAGGATTGACTACAGTAACAGCAAAAGTAGTTTGAAGGCTTAAAGCTCCAGCAAGTTGATTGACATTCGTAATATCTCCAGCGACTAAATTTATATTTGTAGAATTATTATGAACTGAATTAATATTAGAAGAATTAGAATTAACCGCAGACACAGCAGCAGAAATTGAATTAACACCAGATATGGCTGTTCGTATTCCGTTAAGGTTTGTAATTTCTGTGCTTAAACCATTTAAGTTTGTAATTTCAGTATTTAATCCAGCAACTGTATTTATATTGCTAGAATTTGAATTTACTGCATTTATATTATTTTGATTAGTAACAGTTGGTGTTAATTGTAACCAAGTAGTATTTGAAAGGTTATAAACTTTCATTACATCGTTAGTCGTATCAAAATATAATGCTCCATCTTTTAAAGCATTACCATCATTGTCAACTGTTGGATCGGATGATTTAGCTCCTAGAAAACTATCATCAAATAAATCAAAAGTAGCTTCTGCAGCACTAGCAGAGTTAGCAGATGCTGTAGCAGAATTAGCAGATGCAGTTGCAGAATTTGCTGCGTTGGTTGCCTGAGTAGAGGCTGTCGAAGCTGATGTTGATGCGTTGGATGCTTGAGTAGAAGCAGTTGAAGCAGAACTTGCAGCAGATGTTGCTGAACTTGCTGAAGCAGTTGCAGAAGTAGCAGAAGCGGTAGCACTTGTTGCAGCAGACACTGCGTCTACCAAAAGTGCAAAGTGATCTGTGTCTGTTAAACTATCTCCAACAACACTATCTGCTACACAAATATAAACATTGTTAAGTTCGGCTGCGGTTGTTGATTTGACAATATCTCTTTGTACAAAAGGAGATGTAGTTACAGTAGCAGAGCTACCTTTAAAAGTTCCTAATTCTTGTGTTACTGAAATTTCACCAGATGAATCAAAGGCTAGAATTTTGTTTGCTCTATCTGTTGCACCTACAGTAAACTCTGTAGATGTCATTGTGTTTGTTCTTGATAACT
>CAACVD010001273.1_pt1 | contig 12126 bp, 14 predicted proteins | sample 2381771 | NCBI WGS metagenome assembly CAACVD01 (sample SAMEA5211965, study PRJEB30684) | marine metagenome | biome: Marine; feature: Epipelagic; material: Water | collected 2015-10-15 | depth 15 m | reverse complement strand
CCAAGATAATCCGCATAGTCAGCTAATATACTTACCACTGTATTCCTCTCATAATAGAGGGAGGGGCGGAGGGGGCCGAAGATTCCGTATGCTTTACACATATATATGAGTCAATTATGGGTTAAAAAAATATGTTACTCATAAGTCTTATGGTTATCTTAACGATATTATGTTATCTTAACGCTAAGCTCGCTTTGAGGCGAGCGTTTAGCTAAGGAAACAAATAGTTAAGGAATGGATCCCCTTAAGGAGACAGATAATTATACCATAGATTTTTATTGACTGTCGAGAAAAAAGTGAAATAATTGAAAAAAAATGGAGGAAAAAGAAGAATTAATTGAGGAGATCGCGGAATCTATTCGGGAAGTAGCTCATAGCAAGGAGCTTATGAAGCGAGGTAGTCTAAGTAGACATAATCCAGAAAAGGTCGCGAAGTTGTTATATCTGTATAGTATAGGTACTAGTCAAACTAGGTTAGTCAGGAAGTATGGTTATGAGAGGAATACAGTGGTAAGTATATTAGCTGACTATGCGGATTATCTTGGTAAGTTTCGCGAACTTTCGGGGAAAGTTGCCGCGAAGAACTATTTGAGTATGAGTAGTCTAGAGGAGGATCTTATACAGCAAGTAAGGGATCGTATGGAGACTGGTGAGTTAGAACCGACCTTTAGGGACTTAAAAGAGTTATCAATAGCAAAGGCAAACTCCGCGAGGGAGGCATTAACAGCCAGGGGCGAAGCCACGCAGATAACTGAAGACAGGAAGGTGTATACTCAAGAGGACTACGAGGAGACGATAGAAGCGGCTAAGGCACGTCTCAAACAGATAAAAGACGCGGAGGTAATAGATATAGATGGCGATAACTGAAGATTACGATGATTTATTTGATAAGATTCGTGGAAACCTGGGAGAACATTTTAGTAATTATATGTTCATAGTAATGGATGATGATGGGGATTTGTTTTACGATTATTCAAATAGAAGGGTAGGGCGAATGTTAATTCACGAAACTGCTGCTGATATGGCTAGTAAGCCATTAGAAATTATTTGGGAAGAAGCAGAAGTAGAAGAAGAAGCTGAAGAAGAAGAGGATTAATGGAACTAACATTTACTAAGCATCCACTTCTGTCAGCCCCAACAGACGAAGAGATACTACTACTAGCAAAAAAAGACCCTAAGTTATTAGGTGAATTACATAGGGCTCACGAGGGTAGAATCAAAGCAGCTACCGATGATCCTTTACGTTATGGGTTTGATTTAGATGGATGGGATCGTATTCAGGAAGGGTTGTATACATATAATGAGTGCTTAACACTAGGTGGTAATAGATCAGGTAAGACTACGGGATGCGCAAAAATACTTATGCAATCAGTCACAGAAAATACTGATGGCCACGTAGTATGCTTCTCTCAAAATGCAGATACATCTGTTAAAGTACAGCAAGCTGCTGTATGGGAGATGATGCCCAAAGAGTTTCGTAAGAAAACAAAGGGTATAGAAGGGTATATAAATTATTCTATGCAAAATGGTTTTACTGGTAGTAGTTTTATCTTTCCTGATACTAGAACAAGAGTTGATTTTAAAACTTACACTCAGTTCAGCAACAATCAAACTATCTTAGAAGGTTTTGAGTTCGGGTTCAGTAAACCTAGTGGTTTAAACCTAGGTGCTTGGCTTGATGAATATTTGGGAGATAGTGCACTTGTTAATACTTTAAGATTTAGATTAGCGACTAGGAACTCAAAGTTATTAATTGGATTTACGCCTCTTGATGGATATACACCATTTATATCAGAGTATTTAAAAGGTGCTGAAGTATTAGAAACTCGTGCAGCAGAACTATTAGATAATAAACAAGTACCTGTAAAGCAGTACAGTCCAGAAAGAGATGCATCAATAGTATATTTGCATTCCGATGAAAATCCATTTGGTGGTTATGAACGTATTGCTAAGGATCTTCGCGGACGTTCTAAAGAAGATATTATGGTTCGTGCATATGGGTTACCAGTAAAGTCAATGACTTCGTTGTTACCTTTATTTTCTACAGAAGTCAATGTACTTGGAGATAAGCCAAACAAATATGGTATGAAGATGCCCGAAATCGACAAGGACTTTACTGTCTATCAAGTAGTTGACCCAGCTGGTGCCCGAAATTATTCAGCAATATGGGCAGCCGTAAATGAAGATGAAGATATATATATTCTAAGAGAGTGGCCAGATAGAGCAACATATGGAGAGTGGGCATTGTTTGGTGATCCTAAATGGAAATACGGCCCAGCTTCTAAGAAAATAGGATTAGATGTTAGAGGATATGTTGAACTCTTTGAAGAGATAGAAGATGATATGGGTATGAAGGTTATGGAGCGAATAGGTGACTCAAGATACTTTGCTAGAGAGAATGAGAATAATACTGATTTGTTTTCTAGCTTTGAGGATTACGGTATGGTATTTTTACCAAGTGATGGTAAGACAGAAGATATAGGCATAGCCGCAGTTGATGAGTGGTTTACATATAATCCTAACTATGATATAGATGAGGCTAATAGACCTAGATGTTTTATACACGAAGATTGTGAAAATTTAATTGACAGTCTAATCAATTATAATTCTAATGGCAAAATGGATGAAGCCCTAAAAGATTTTTTTGATTTAATACGATATTTACGTATGAGTAACGGAGGACTAGGGCCAGATCATTTTACAAGCAGAGATATGCAAGCAACATCAAGAGCACAAGGGGGATACTAATGGCAAAAACTAGATTAACAAAACTTGCAGAAGAATTTAAAATAAACATAGACGAAGCACTAAAAATCGCTCAAGAAAAATTATCCAAGGAAATGATTACTGGAAAAGGTAAGGCTACTTGGATAAATGAAGAAGGAGTAGAAATACTCAATGATGCACTGGTTATACCTGAAATTGTTCCAAAACATATTAAGGTAAAAATATTAAAAGAATGTCCTAATCGTTGTTACAACTGGGGATATTCAAAAGAACTTAGTAAAAAAATACCTGTACTTGTTCCAAGAAAATTTTGGGGCAGGCTTGTTGGTAAAAACATAACTATTGAGTGCATATCAGACGATAAAGGGGAAAGCTTTCGATATGTGCACACGAAGAGGATTTGATAAAAAAGACATAACTACTAGCCGAAAATGGCGTAATGAACAAATTGATCGCTTTGCTGCTTGGGAAATGTTTTGTAGATATATTCGTCACGAACACACAATAGAGATGTCACATAGGGATATGTGTGATAGAATTGGAATGCCTAAAGACCTTATTAGAGCGATTATAAATAATCTCAAAGAAAAATTAAATGGATAGTGATTCAATATCTAAGTCATTGACTTTTGTTCAAGACGAACCTGATGTAAGAACCTTACGTTATGCATATGACCAAACAGTAGTAGAGCTAGAAGCATATTTTGATTTATGTCGTACAAGTTACGATGACCGAAGAAACTTTTGGCCAGGCAAGAGCCGTGATCACAGAAAGCACGGAGCTGATGCGTTCCCTTGGGAAGGTGCATCAGATATAGAAGCTCATACTATAGATGAACGAGTTACGAGACTTGTTTCGTTATTTATGGCTAGTTTAGAAAGGGCTAATATTAGAGCTTATCCCGTAGGCACAGATGATATTGCTCGTTCTAAAATTGTATCAAGCTTTTTGAAATGGATGGTATCGTCTGGATATATACCACGTTTTAAACAAGAAATGGAGTTAGGTGCTAACTATATGTTAGAAAGAGGTATGTTAATTACATATGTAGGTTGGCATAGAGAAGATAGAACATTTTTACAAAAACTTAATTTAGATCAGATTGAGCAAATTAATCCTGTACTAGCTGAAGCTATTGCATCAGGTAAAGTTGATGATGTAATTACAGAATATATGCGAGAAGTATTTCCAAGTGCTTCTGAAAAGAGAATTAAGAAAGCTCTCAAAGAACTAAAGAAAAATAGAGAAGCTGAGTTACCAGTTGTAAAACGACAGATTGATGCACCTGAAGTAAAGACATTAGCACCTGACGGAGACTTTTTCTTCCCACCATATGTGACGGATCCACAGAGAGCCCCATTCTGTTTTTGGCGAACTTATTATACACCTCAGGAATTAAAGAACAAGGTTTCGACCGATGGATGGGATGAGGACTTTGTGGATTACGTCATAGAACATTATAGGGGCGTAGAAATTTACTCAATTGAAAGAGAGCAAGAAGGTAAACGTAGTATTGGATTAACTGATCGTGGTTATGAGGCTGAAGAGCTAATCGAGATTGTATATGGTTATCAGCGCTTAATTGATGAAGAAGATGGTTCAGAGGGTATCTATCAAACTATATTTCATAAAAACTTTGATGGCGACGGAGCCATCCCAGCATATGCCAAGTTCGAACTAATGAACGGATATGAGGACTATCCTGTAGTAGTAACTAAATTATCAGAAGATAGTAAGCGTTTATATGACGTGCAAACAATACCCGACTTACTGAGAGGTATACAAAACCAAGTAAAAGTCGAGCGAGATTCTCGCATTGATAGAAACAGCATAGCAACGCTACCTCCAATCCTTCATCCTGTTGGACAAGCACCTAATGATTGGGGGCCAGGACGAATGATTCCATATCGCCGTAAAGGTGATTTAGACTTCGCACCTACACCAGCATATAACTCAGGATCAGTAGAGATAGAACGAACATTAGAATCAGTTGCAGATAAACTTGTAGGACTTGATCAAGGTAATCCAATTAGCCAATCACGCTTACAATTCTTGACTAGTAAATTCTTACGTCACGTTTCAGAAGTATTAAATATGTCATTTAAGTGCTTTCAACGCTTTGGCCCTGATAGTTTATTCTTTCGAGTAACGGGTGTGCCTGAATCAATGCGTATTTCAAAAGGTAATGCTAATGAAAATTACGATATACTTGTAAATTATGATGTTTTAAATAGTGACCCAGAAATACAAGAACAAAAAATAGAAGCATTTAAAGCTCTTACACAATTTGATAGAAACGGTAGGATTAATGTTGACAGTTTATTAGAAGTTGCTGCATCTAGTATAGATCCATTGCTTTCTGATAGTATTTTACAGCCAGCACAACAAGCACAACAAGAAGTTATTAAAGATGTTACAGATGATCTTGCTAAAATATTTGCTGGTATTGAAGTACCTGCTCGGCCAAATGGTGGGCAGATTGCCTTACAAGCTATTCAGCAGTATTCTGCTCAGCCTGATATTGCACAACGCGCACAGTCAGATCAATCTTTTGCCGCCCGATTACAGAAGTATGCAGGGCAATATCAATTTCAATTACAGCAACAACAAAATGCAGAAATTGGAAGAATTGGAACAGCTCCAGCACAAATGGGGAACGTTCAAACCCAACAACTACCACAAGAATAATATGGACGATAAACCAAATAACTTAAATGTCATAGAGTTTGCGATAAAACGCGTAAATGATAAAAACGAAAAATCTCTTAATAATGCTATTGAATCCTATAAGCAAACAATACGTGATGCAGAGGGACTTGAACTAGAAGCATATAAGCCAGATGAAGATGAAGAACAATTTACTATTGGTTATGGACGTTATGGTGTTGAAGAGGGTATGACAATTACTGAAGAAGAAGCTGAAGAATTTTTAGATGAAGATGTTCGAGAACGTTTGGATTCAATTGTAGATTTATTACCACAATTTAATTCATATCCAAATGATTTACAACAAGCAATATTTAGTGAGCACTATAGGGGTTCAATACAACAAAGTCCTAAAACTAGAGAATTAATAAATTCAGGAGACTTTGATGAAGCGGCTATAGAGTTTTTAGATAATGAAGAATACGAAGAAGCTGAAGAAAGAGGCATACCAGGTATACGTCCACGTATGGAAAAAGTCAGTGAGTTACTAAAAAAATATGCCAAATAATTTAGAAGATGATATAAAAATGCTTAGCAATCACGAATCGTTTGCTAGGTTTATACAAATGGTTCACACTTTACGCGAAGAAACCATTACTGAATTGCATAAAGCAGACTATGAGCAACTACAACAAGTTGCGGGTAGAATTATTACCTACGATCAAATTTTAAGTATAACCGACTGGGATAACTTAAGGATAAGACATTTAAGTTCTTTGAATTAACGACTACTGTGGTATAATACAAATATCGCCATCGCTCAGCGTTAAGGAGTGGAATAGTTAAATCATCTTATGTCAGAAGAAAACACAACTGCAGTCGTTGAAGCAGAACAAAATACAACGGAAATAAATAACACATCCATTGAGGAATTTACTCAAAGGAGACTAGGATCCAAACCTGAAGCTGTTGAGGTAGAAGTTGAGGAACCTACAAAGAGCTCGGAGGAAAGTGAAGAAGTAACAGAAGTTGCTGAAACACAATCCGAAGAAACCGTTCTTTCACAGTTGGATATAGATAACTTATCTGAAGCAGAACTAAAAGAGTTAAGCGAAAAGTTAGGTAGTAGAGCCGTAGCTAGATTTGGAGAGATGACAGCAAGGCGTAAAGCTGCCGAGGAAAGAGTTTCTCAATTAGAGGCTTCACTTAAAGATCAATCAGAACAACCTTTTACAAGGGAAGTAAAAAACAATCCATTTGGAGATCTTGAAACAATGCAAGATGTAAAAACCAAAATGGAAGAAGTTGATACTACTATTGAATGGGCTGAAGATGTATTGTTTGAAAGTGATTCTTACTCTGCAGAAGATGTTGTTACAGAAGTTGATGGTAAGGAACTTACAAAGAAAGATGTTCGTAAAGCATTATTAAATGCTAGAAAAGCACAAAAAACTTTTCTTCCTGATCAGTTAAATAAAATTAATGCTCGTGTACAAGGGGCTGAATTACAAAAATCTTTTGATAATAAAGCACGTCAAGAATTAGATTGGTTAAATACAGACAATCCTACCCGTCAACAATTTATCAGCACAATGCAAGATCCGAGATATATTAAGATGAAAAAATATCTTGATAAAGAATCTCCAGATCTTTCAAGTCAACTAGAATACTGGTTTGCTCACGCAACCAATAGTATGTACAGTAGACAACCCGTTGATACTACACCTGTAAAAAAAGCCACAAAGAAGGGTATACCTTCATTAAGGCCAACTAAAACAGGAAGTTCTATAGCTACAAAATCTGAAAAACCAACTAATAAGACAAAAAAAGCTCTAGCAGATCTTCAAATGAGATTCCAAAAAACAGGAAGTGCCCGTGATTTCGCTGAGATGAGAAAAATACAAATGCAAAACCGATAACAATTAAATAATAAAATACAATGGCATTCTCAGATACATTTGACCCAAATGCACCTAGTGGTGTAACGGGCACAGGATCGGCTATTTCCAACAGAGAAGACTTGTTAGATGTCTTAACTATTCTTGCTCCAGAGGAAACACCCGTCCTTTCGTCTTCCAACAAACAAAAAGCATCAAGCACGTTTGTTGAGTGGACAGTTGATAGTTTGGCTGCACCTAGTACCACAGGGATTTCAGAAGGAGTTGATGTAACATCCTTTACTGATAAATTCTCAGGTCGTGCACGCCTTGGTAATTACATCCAAAAATTCCGTAGAGATTATATGGTTTCTGATCTACAAGAAGCAGTCGATTCTGTCGGCCCTGCTAAAGTAGCTCAAGCAGAAGCTAAAGCAATCCGCGAATTAAAACGTGATGTAGAAGCAACATTAATTTCAAACAACGATCGTTCAGTAGAAAATGGTGCAGGTTCAGCTTATGGACTTCGTGGACTTGGTGACTGGTTAGATTCATCTGGCCCATCAGACGTTCCATCTGCATTCCGTACACCTTCTGGTTCTATTAAATCAGATAATAACACACTTACAGAAACTGAGTTCAATAACTTAATTACAAGCATCTATCGTGTAACTGGTTCTACTAATAGCCTTACACTAGTTGCTGACACCAACTTACGTAGAGTAATAAGCGACTTTGCTCGTTTAGCTCCTACAGCCTCTGGTGAAGATTATAATGCAGCAGGATCAGTTCGTGATGTTAATTACGATGGAGGTTCTTCTACAATTAAACTCTCTGTAGAAATGTACCAATCAGATCACGGAATGGTTTCAATCGTAAATATGAATCCAGACACAGCTCCAAGTGGACAAGGTCAAGACACAGGATATATTATTAACCCAGAATACTTTGGTATCGCTGAGTTAATTCCTATGGGATCTACTCGTCTTCCAAATCTTGGTGGCGGTGAGCGTGGATACGTTGACTGTGCATTAACTTCCCTTATGTACCATCCTGGTGCTCACGGAAAGATAACAGATATAACAGCTTAATACGGAGGTAAAATAATATGTCAAGATTAACAATAAATGAAGCTGGAACTTCTGGCTACACAGATGAAATAATTCTTACACCTAGTGATTTTACTACTGCTGCTGGAAATACTACAACTGTAGTAAACTTTCCAGTAAAAGCTGGTGATCTTATTGATGCGTGTGCATTGATAGTAACTGAAGCATTTAGCACAAGTTCTAATATTACTATTGGCCCAGACGGAACAGCACGTAGTGCTGGAGCTGATGCTGATGGTTTTATTGAAAATGATAACGCTAATGCAACAGGAACTTCTGTCAATACTGGTGATTTACTAGATGACGGCGGAGGTGCAAATGAAAATCGTTTCAAAGCTGATGCTGATGGAAACATTACTATTACAGCTGCTAGTGCATTGAATGATGACACAAGCGGACGTATGAGAGTATTGTTCAGTGTTAAAAGAACAAACTTCTAAATAATTCTCAGGTACGGGGGCAAAAGCCCCCTGCCTTTTATTTATGGATATTATTACAAAACTTCCTCGTTATTCTGATGGAGAGGTAGATCGTGCTTTTATGAAAGAAATCTTAAATGGTTTTAAATTAGAAGCGGCTACTGAGTCCGATCGAGTAAATATTGCGAGAAAAGAGGCTCGTGAAGAAAAAGGCAAGACACATCCAGTGCTCGGTAAATGTGTGGCTACAATGCCTGCTCGTGAGTTTTTTCGACTTACAAAAAAGTATGGACACGATCACGTTCATTCTAAAGAATTTATACAATATTATAACAAAAAATTTTCGGATTTATCACCTAATAAAGCATAATGCAAACAAGAACCTACGGAGACTTATTTAAGTTAGTACAATCATTTGCAGGTGTAACAGCTTTCTCGGATAATGAGCAAGATGACATTGCTAATTTAATTAATCGTAGGTATCAATCCGCATATAACACAAGTCAAATTTGGCCAAGATATTTAGTAACAGGACAAAGAAGAGCTATATCTGAATTTGAGGTTTCTGGTTTGGCAAGCGTATCGTCAGGTAGTCCAAATGGATTATATTACCAAGTAGGCACATTTAATGATAAGCCATTTTATGTAAAAATAAATCCTTCTACTATCAACGATAGTAAATTATTTTTTTACAAAGATACAAGTGTTAATAAATGGTACTTCGCTATTGGTGATTGGAATCCTACTGCTGGCGATGTTGCTCAAGATGTAACTAATCCAGCTATAATTTTTTATACAGATAATATATTATCAATACAAAACGATACTGGAAATCACAATAGTCCAGCTTTAGCAAATATGTCAGGTATTGGTTTTTTTGGCGGTGATACATTTGGATACACTGGTTCAGTAAGAACAAAATCAAAACAAGCAGTGTCTTACGAAGGAACAGAAAATGATATACACCATATAGAATCATCTCGTAAACTTATTTTAGACGATGACACAATAGGAGAATTTATAAGAATCCATAGAAATAAATCATTTGTAAATAACTCATCTTTAGAGTACGATTTTTTTGTAGATAAAGAAGGTGCTAATATCTTAAATATAGTTAACTCTGTGGATACCTTTGCATTTGTAACTTACAAAAAGAAGTTCGTACCATTTACTACATCCTCTGATTACACAACATCTACAGAAGAAGTCCCAGGAGAGTTCTTTCAATATATAGCATATGGTACTTATGCTGATTTTTTACGTATGGATGGTCAGCATAATAAAGCACAACTTGAAGACCAAAATGCAGAATTTGCATTAGCACAACAATTAGAGAGACTTGATGCTATAATGAATAACAATTTTATTAACACAAAATTTTCTACTTATGTAAGTAGACAATCAAGATAACATTATGGCTAATTCATTCGTAACAAATCTATACCCAAAACCTACTCAAGGTACTACTATGGAGCGTATTCAGCTTAGTAGTAGTTCAACACCTGAAGGGAAAACAACCACATATAATTCTACAACAAAGTACATTGCTCTTGATGTTCAAGATGCCGATGCTTTTGTTAACTTTACAGGTGCTGCAAGTCAAAGTGCCCCAAAAGGACATAGATTGTACGCAGGTCGTTCTTACACTTTTAGCAAAACAGCTATGGAAGTAGCTAGTTTTATTAGAGCAGGTGCTACTACATCTGAACTTTATTTAACAGAGTTTACTGACTAATGTCCTCAGAACATCTAGCATCAGCCCAAACAGAGTTAAAGGGCGATCTTGGTGCATCTTGGAATATCCTTGATGGTGCTAGTGCAAACTATACAGATTTAGGAATAGCTCGTAGGTTCGGTGGTGCCGCAGCTGCGTACTCATTGCGAGACATTGGTGCAATGAATGGCAGAGTTGTAAAAGCTCGTAGAGAACCTCACGATGGTTCTACAACAAGTGTTAATGACGAAGAAGATTTTTCAGCAAGCCAAGTACAGAGTGGTGTATTAGAAGATTGGGTAAATGGTAAACTAGAAAGTACACTACCAGCAGAAAATTCACCTCAATTAGCTGTACAAGTTGTTATAGAACATTCTGATATTAATAGTGGAGCATCTACTACATTAAAATTTTTTCCACAAACAACTTATACTACAAGAACACCAACAGTTGATGGAATTACTTACAGTATCAGAGATATTATTTACAGAACATATCCTTTAAATGTTGCTGGTTCATTTCAATTATATGCAGATGGAAATGCTAGATGGAAAATAAATGCTTTTAATACTAGTACGAGTTCTTATGATGATGGAATATGTCATTTAAAAACAACAGACCTAGATAGAAGAACATTTAATTATTCTGGCGGCACAAGTGGATTAACTTTTACACAAGCAGTAACAAGAACACCTATAGATTTTCCAACAACAAGTGACTGGGTGACTGATAGTGGTACTGGAACACTTACGAGTATTGCGATTACTTCTGTGTCACCAGCCGCAGCTGCTTATAGTCTTCGTAAGGTAAACTCTAGCTACAGCGGCAATGCAGTTCGTATTCGTAGAAGCTCAGATAACATAGAAGTAGATGTAGCATTTGATTCAGATGGTAAGGTGTCAGCAAGTTCTCCTATTACAGATGGTGGCACAGAGTTGACGCCAGACCCAGATGCAGATTTAGGAAGTACAACTGCTACTACACTTGGAGACTTTATATCATATAGAGATAATATTATAGGTAATTCTGAGTTTAATACAGCAGCAAATTTAGGATTTGATGATGGTAGTAGTGCTTGCCCATTATGGGATAAAGCTGGTTCTGGTGCTGGAAGTGCAACATTTACATCTAATACAACCGAAACAACTGACCCAAATGGTGGTAATACCGCAGCTAAATTTCAATGGTCTGCCTCTGGTACTAATTGGCTTCGTCAAGAAACAGAATTAGCTGCTGGAGTAGAAATAACATTTAGTGCTTATTACAAACAACTAGGATCTCAAACAACAGTTCGCCATAATTATTGGAGTGGCTCTAGTGATAAAAATGTAGTACTAGATTTTAGTAATGGTACAATTAGTGAAGCCCCATCTGGTGGTACAGCACCTACAAGTTCGGCTGTACAAAATGTAGGCAATGGATGGTATAGAGTTTCTATGGTTTTAACTACAGTTGCTGGAACTACAGAAAATAAAGCTCAACCAGCAAGACAACCAGCTAGTGTAACTGGTGGAGGTGTTTATGTATGGGGTGCAATGTTAGAAGTTGGTAATACACTAGGCACTTATGTGAAAACAACATCCGAAATACCAAATGGTGTAGCCTTTGTCCACACTTGGTACGACCAAGCTGG
>CAACVD010001272.1_pt1 | contig 12129 bp, 7 predicted proteins | sample 2381771 | NCBI WGS metagenome assembly CAACVD01 (sample SAMEA5211965, study PRJEB30684) | marine metagenome | biome: Marine; feature: Epipelagic; material: Water | collected 2015-10-15 | depth 15 m | reverse complement strand
GTAGGTAGATGGCTACCTGGTTATGGTTTTGCTGTATGGGTTATTAGAGAAAAAATGGGTGCTGATGGAATACCATACCCTTGTGCAGAACTTCGTGACCCTTATAATTGTTTTCCTGGTTACTTTGGTGCAGACCAACAACCAAAAGAAATGGCTATTGTTCGTAGAGTACCTAAAGAAGCACTAGCAAGAACTTATCCAAAATTTGCAGATAAGATTATGTCTAAAGATGGATATGAAACTAATACACTTGGTATAGGTAATGCGTATGCTTCTGCTTATACAGATTCTTACAATGGTAGCTGGGCAAACTCAAACGGTGAAGGTGATTTAATAGCAGAGTATTACAACTTAGATGGAACGTACATATTCCATATGACATCTGCAACAATACTAGATTTTATTCCTAACCCACTAGATAGTGGACCTGCATTTGTTATTGCAAAGAAATTTGCTTTTGACAAGTTACAAGGACAATATGACCAGATCATAGGACTAATGGCTTCTATGGCAAAGATAAATGTTATGTCAATAATAGCTATGGAAGATGCTGTATTTACAGAAACAAACATATCTGGTGAAATAGAATCAGGACAATATAGAAAAGGCAGATTTGCTGTAAACTATCTTGCACCTGGTACACAAGTATCTAAACCAGCATCAAATGTACCTTATCAAATCTTTCAACAAATAGACAGAATAGAACGACAACTACGAGTTGGTGGTTCTTATCCTGTATCTGATGATTCACAAAGCCCACTTAGCTTTGCAACAGGTAGAGGATTAGAAGAACTCGGTGCATCTATGTCATTAATGATTAGAGAATATCATACAGTAATGGCAGATGCTGCAGAAATGATTGACTACAAAAGATTAGAGTGGGATCAAAAAATGTATGGTGGTTCAACAAAAACATTTTCTGGGTATTACAACAATACTTTCTTTTCAGAAACATACGATCCAGAAAAAGATATTGCTGGTGCATTTAAAACAAGGCGTGTTTATGGTGCTATGGCAGGATATGATGAACCACAAAAAATTGTTACAGGTTTACAGTTGTTACAAGCAGGTATTATTGATACACAGACATTACAAGAAAACCTTGATGGCTTAGATAATATTGTCAGAGTAAACGAAAGAATTACAAAAGAAAAAGCAGAGAAAGTTTTATTTGATTCTTTACTGGCACAAGCACAACAAGGTGATCCAAAAGCAACTATGGCTGTAATACAGATCAGGAAAAATCCTGATGATATGAGTACAATACTTGACAAGTTTTACACAGCAGAAGATCCAGAAATACCAGAACAAGAACAAGAATTGCTTGGAGGAGGTTCCCTACCACCACAGGGTCCTCCACCAGGCATAGCACAATTACTACAAGGTATGGGTGGATAATGTCAATTAATAAAAAATTTGCAGATATAGTATTTAATTTACTTGATGATGTTGATGAGATTGGTGATGACATAATCTTAGAATCAGAATTATACGAACCAAAACTTAGATTTTCTCCATTCTCACCTATAGATTTACCACAAGGTTATATGATTATTAGTCAAACGTTTATATACGAAGAACAGGATGAAGAAGATGGCAACGAGAAGTCCGAGTAACAGAGGTATAACTAGGAGAAATAGTAATTTACCTCCTGCTGCAAGAAATACGCAAGATACGACACAAGCTGTTCGTAGAATGCCAGGTGTTTCTTATGGAGATCAAAAAGATTTAACAGAACAACAACAAGCTGCACCTTTGCCAAAAGATACATTACCACAAGCACAACCAAGACAAAGTAGACAAATGTCAAACATTGATGTTTTTGGACCGACACAGAAAATTAATGAACCTGTTACATCAGGTTTAGATATAGGTCCTGGTCCAGGACCAACAATAGCACCAGATAATAATGTAAATGATTTACTTTATCAAATGTATGCACTTACAGGTGATACAGCATTATTACAGTTGGTGGATTTTGACTAATGGTAATTAAGAATTTTGGTTATGATGATGATTTATTTGATGACAATTATCAAGAAACTTTAAAAACCAAAAAAGATATATCACCTGTTGTATCACAAGAAGAAGCTAATAGAGCTGCAAAAATAGCGAATACTTATCCTAACTTACCAGGAAGTGTTATTGCTGCAGCAGCTAAATTAGGATTGCCTTTTACTGACAACAGATTAAATAACATAGCACAAAAAATAGAAACACAAAGAGAAACAGCATTTAGTAAAATCAAAAGATTTGTAGGAGAGAATCCATTAGCACAAGAAGTAAAGAACAATAAATTTTTTCAAGTTGCAGGAAGTCCAATAGACAATGTAATCAAGCCAACTGTCAGAGGTGCTGTTACTGGTTTAGTAGATATCTATGAAGCTATATTTCCTGCTCTTGCTAGAGCAGAAGAATTACAAGATCAAAACCCAAGTATGTCTTTTGGAGATGCTTATAAACAAGCAGTTAAAGGAACACTAAGAACACCAAAAATATTAGAAGCTGTTAGGTCTGGAGAAAATTTTGATTTAGGTAGAGGTTGGTTAAAATTATCTACTGATCCATCAGAAACTCCAGAATACAAAAAGTTAATTGCTGCTGGTTACGATCCAATACAAGCAAGAGAATATGTTTTAAATAATGTTTTAGGCACACAAGTAGATGTAGAAGCTAGAGAAACAGCAGAAAACATTGTGCAATTTCAAGGTGAACTTGGTAAAGAATTTAAAAATGCAGGACTTAATCCATCTGTTTCTCCAGGTCGTAAAGTATTTCAAGAATTAGGTTTATATGAATTATACGAACCAGGAACTAAACAAGCACAGTTTGCAACTGGTGCATTAGATTTTGGATTTCAAATATTATCACCAGAAAATTATGCAACTTTTGGTATAGGTAAAGCTAGACAAGCTAAACGTTTATTTCAAACAACAGAAGTATTGGATGATGCAGGTGTAATAACCAAAGGGTTAAGACCAACATTACAACAATATTTATCTGGAAAAAAAGGAAAAGAATTTAAACAGTTATTATTTGAAAATGCAGATAATCCTTTTGAAATAATAACTCGTACAAAACAATCTATTACAGATGCTAATTTTTTTGCTGACTTAAAGAAAACTATTGCAGATAATAATTTAACAAAATACGATAAAAAAGCAGAAGATGTATTAGACACATTTTTACAAGAAAAAGTTATAAAACAAGGTATGGATAAAGCAGATGGTGTTGGATCAGCAAGATTAATTGATGCAAGTAATATGTATGTACCAGAAGTAATAAGAGGTAATGGATTACAAAAAAAATTAAAATTATATTTTGCTCCTTCTTTTGGAAAACTAATAGATGCTAATGAACCAACAGATGCTTTGTTAAACTTATACAGATTTTCTTTGCAATCTAAATCATTCTTAAAACAATCTGAACAAGGTACAACTCTAGCAAATAAACTTTTAAACGAAAGCATAGATGCTTTTGGTCAAGGAGGAGATATTGGTGCAAGTCTTAATAAAGTTGTAGCAAATTGGTTAGAAGGAGATTTTTACAAAGCATTAACAGATGCTGGTGTAAAAGAATCTGTAGCAAAAGAAGCTACTAAAATTACAAGAAAATTTAGTGATGATGCAGAAATAGCTGCTGATATGAACAAAGGTATTTATGGTATGGAAAGTAATGGTAAAAACTTTCCTATTAATGAAATAATGAAAGCTAATGGTATTGATTTATCTGATGATGTATCAAGAGCTTTGTTTAGTTCACAAATAAACAATACAATATATTTACCAGATTTAAACAAAGTTATAAAAGCAGCTAACCAAATGTCTGATAAATTAAAAAGAGGTAATATGACAAAACTTGTTGATAAAATAGGTGGAGAAAATTCAGAATCTTTTATTCAATTTTTAGATTGGTATAACTCTGATATTTTTAAACCTTTAGCATTATTAAAACCAGCTTGGACTGTAAAAGTTATTGGTGAAGAACAGCTAAGGTTAGTTTCATCAGGATTAACTTTTGGTCCATTAGCACCTATACAAATTATTGCTAGAGTTTTTGGAAGAAGCGTAGGTGCAGAAAGTGGTGGTAAATTAAGAAAAGGTGTTGATCCTTTATTACCAGGTGAAATGGCTAGTGGTAATTGGGCATCTGATCTTGCACACTCTGATGCTTTGACAGGTATTAATAATATTAGAACATCAAGAAGGTCAGTTGTTAATCCTGGTCGTTGGGGTAAATTTGTTAAAGGACAAGATGGTTACAACGAAGCTGTAGTTAGAACTGTTTACCAAATGATAAATGATGATGTTGCTGTAGATATAGCAAAAATAGAAGCAAGTAATTTAACATCATTACAAAAACAAACAGAATATAGAAAATTATCTGACAGTTTAAAAAACGGAGATAAAAGAGCTAGATTAGAAAAAGTTGTAGGAGAACCATCACATCCTTTTAACAAAGCATTGGAATCAGAAGAAATAGCATTAGAGTATGTTTATTATTTAAGAGCAACTTTACAACAAGCACTTGGTGGAAAGGTAGTTGCAGATGAAGCAGTCAGTGCATTAAATTGGGTGCAAGATTCAGCAAATATAAGTTTGTTAGATATGGTTGCAAACAGAGGTAAGTTTACTACAACTAATGGTAAGCAATTAGATTTTACTGGAGCTGCAGCAATAGCAAGATCAAAAGCTAAAGCAGAAAAAATAAAAAAGAAATTAGGGCAAAAAGAATTTGATGAATTAGCAGATGATTATATTGCAGGAAAAATATCAGATGAAGATTTAAAACTTATATCTCCACTGTTTGCAGAAGCACAAGATGAAATAGTTAGAAGTTTTGTAGGAACATTTGGTAATGATTTACCTGAACTAACTAGAGGATTTATAGCACCAAGATTTGAAAAAACAGGATTGTATGATAAAACTATAAATAATTTATTTAATGTTCTTATGTCGCAACAGACAAATAAACTATCACGTTCTCCTGCTTTTAGAAGATTGTATTGGAAACGTGTATCAGAAACAATAGAATTTTTAGGTAAAGAAGCAAAAGATACAGTAGTTGCAGATGCAAATAAAGCATTAAAAGAATTTACTAAGTTTGATCCTAAACTTCAAAGTTATTTAAATAAAATAAATAAAGCTGGATATTCAGGACCAAAAGAAGCAATTACAGATGTTGCATTGTATGACAAAATGGTAGCTGCAGATGCTCTTACACAAACTAAAAAATTGTTGTATGACATATCAGAAAGAACTGTTGTTGGAGATTCTTTAAGATTTGCATTTCCTTTCTTAGAAGCATATCTTGAAATATTTAAAACTTGGTCAGACATAACAAACAAAGCTGGTGGTAAAAACTTAATTAACCTTAACAAATTAGTTCAAAGTGGTAGCGAACCTAATCCATTAGCTGATCCAACAGGGCAAAGAGGATTCTTTTATACTAATCCTGTAAACGGAGAAGAAGTTTTTGCATATCCTGGAACTGGATTAATACAAAAATTTATGTTTCCAGAATTACAAGACACAGGTGTTGATGCTTCTTTCCCTGTTTATGTATCATCATTAAATTTAGTTGCAGATATTATGCCTGGAGTAGGACCTATTATTAGAGTTCCTGCTGCATATTTAAGAAAAAATATGCCTGAAGAAAGTGCATACAATCAATTAATATTTGGTGATTTTTCTCCTCCAAGAAATTTTGTAGAAGGTTTAGCACCATTTCCTGCTTGGCTAAAGAAATTTTATCAAGCATACAAAGCTGGTGGCACAGGTAGTCCAGAACTTAATAGACTATTTAATAACACAACTATTGATACATATAAAGCATTAGTTTATGCAGGTGTAGTAGATGACAGTACACCACAAGGTGCAGAAGATGGTTTAGAGTTAGCAACAAATTATGCTAGAAAAATATTTATGATTCGTGGTGCATCACAATTAATTGGTCCTGCTGGAGCAGCATCTCCACTATGGACAGTAACGGAACAATCAGGTAATGCTTTATTTATAGAAGCACTTGCAGATACATATAGAGATTATAAATCAGCTTCTGATGGTGATGATTATGAAGCAACGCAAAGATTTATAAAAGAATTTGGTCTTGATCCAACAGCTATGCTTACTTCTAAATCTAGGTCTGTAGTAGCAAGACCACAAACTGTTTTTGCTTCTGAATGGGCAAGAAAAAACGAGGATTTGTATGATGAGTTTTCTTCAACTGCTTTTTATCTAACACCTACAGATATAGATGGTAAGTTTAGTTATGATGCTTACTTAAATGCTTTAGATGAAGGCACGTTAAAACCAAGAACACCTGGTCAATGGATATTAGCTAAAAACAGATTACTTGGTTCTATTGCCTATGAAAACTTTTTGCGTAATACAAAAGTAGGTGGCGTAACTTTAATGAATACAAATACTAAAACAGCTCAATTACTTAAATGGACAAAACAATCACAGCTTATGGAACAATATTGGGGATATGGTCAAGATGCTGGTTTTGAGGTAGATAAACCAGACACAGACTTTTTGTTACAAGAAATGGGTGGGCAAACATACTTACCAAACAGGACATCTAAATTTAAAGAAGGTTGGATAAAATCTGATTACACGCCTATAGATAAATTAAAAAATAATAATGCAGCTATAGCTTATGGTAAATACAGAGAACAGTATGACAAGATAATTGCTGAATCTTTAAACAGAGGTTATGCACCTTCATCAATTAGAACTAATAGAGAATTAGTAAAGGCTAGAGAATATTTAAGAAATTATGCTACTAAACTAATATTAGAGTACCCTGAATTTGGTCCTTTATACAACAGTATTTTGGAAAACGAATTAAGAGAAGAAGTAGCAGATATGGAATTATTAGGTATATAAATGAACGACATAGATAAATTTGTAGCAGCATTAGTAGAACAAGATAATATTTCAGGAACTAATCCTTTGTTAAAAGAAAATGATATACAACAAATGAAAACATTATCTACTATTGATGATGTACAAGCATATGCTATAACAAAAGGTTTATCTTCTGCAAAAGTAAATAATGCTTTAATAAATTCTGGATTAGAGTATGGTTCTGATCCTTTAGATGATATTGCAGGATTATTTGGTTTTGGAGGAGAAGCAGCACAACCATCAATTATTGGTGGTCTACCTAACGATTACACACCAAGAAATCCAGCAGATACAGATTTTTATAGAGAACAAGATCAATTTAATATATTTGGTAATTTACCTGTAGAGGATTTATATCAATTACAAGCTAGATTAATTCAAGGTGGTTTACTTGCAAGAGGTGGATTTACTCCTGGAGTTTTTGATGGACCTACTGAAACAGCTATAAAATTAGTTTTACGCAGACAAAATTTAGAAGGTGTTAAATTAGGAGAAAAATCTACTGCTTGGAATGAAGCATTACTACTATATCAAAATGAACCTTTGCCAAGTGGAGAAGAAATATCAGTTGACTTACCACCTGATTATGCAGAAGTATCAACAAGAATTAGAAATTTATTTACACAAGATTTAGGCAGACAACCTAAACCTTATGAAATGACTTTGTTAGCACAACAATTTATTGCTGATACAGAATTACAATCACAACAATCTGCAGAACTACAAGAATTAGCATTAGGTCCTAGCGTTAGTGAACTAGAAGCAGGTATGATAGGAACAAAGGATATACAAGGAGTAGTTGGTCAAACAGGATTACAAGAGGTATCGCCTACAGGAAGATTATATGAAAACTTTAATAATTTAGTTCAAAAAGAAAAGGATAGATTACAAGCAAATGATGATATACAAAACACTGGTCGCCTTATGCTTGGTACTATTCTCGGTACAAGGAGATAGTATGGCAAACAAAACAGAATTAGAAGCATTTAAAGTAGCTATGGCACTTACAGAAGGTGGTGGCAAAATAGATTACACACAAGTTAATTCTCTTACAGGTGCAACTGGTGCATATCAATTCTTACCTAAATATTGGGAATGGTATTCAACAGAAGCAAATCTTGCAGGTGCAGATATTAACGATCCACAAGCACAAAATGCTGTTGCTTTATATTGGTTTAATAAAAACTATAACGATTTTGGTTCTTGGGAACTTGCAGCAATAGCACATTTTGCAGGTAGATCAATAGCTGCAAAAGCTGCAGAAAATGGTGTTGAATCTGTTTACAGTCTTAAAGATGGTACAGGTGTTGATATAAAAACATATGTAGATAAAGTTTTAAGTTATATGGCAAAAGAAATGCCAAAAGCAGGAAAAAAAGTTTTACAAACTATGGAACAAAATACACCTATTTATCAAAATCCACTTACAGATAAAGAAGTGGTTACTAAAGAAGCAGCTAATGTTTTAGATGTAATGACAAATGCTATGAGTGAAAACAGTAGATCACAATTTCCTATGCAAGTTCCATCTGGAATACAAGATTATGATTCTGCAATTTATCAAACAAGAATGAATAGACTTAAAAAAGGTATTGGTAAATAATGGCATATAACTTACTTGGACAACAAGGACCTAAAGGTGGCAGAAACCCTGATCCTAATTTATCAGATGCAGAAGCAACATACCTGTATGACAATCCACCTGGACAAGGTAGTAATAAAGGTTTAGATGCTAAAGGTAATCCTGTAGATAAAAAAGATGTAGAGGAAAAATTAGAAGAAGTGTCAGAGCCAATTAGATTTACTGATGGTCCTAATGAAGATACAACAACTGCAACAACTACAACAACTACAACTAATAAAACTGAAATATTAAAAATTCAAGAAACTTTAAAAAAATTAGGTTTTGATCCTGGTCCACTAGATGGACTTACTGGTCCTAAAACGAGAGCTGCTGCTTTAGCTTACGCTTCATCACTCTCTGGTACTGCAGGAAAAGCTGCTTATGATTACTATTTCCAAAAATTAAATGGTTTAGGTAAAGCTGGTGGGTTTGTTCCTAAAACAACAGAAGAACAAACTGTTGAAGAAAAGAAAAAAGATGTTGATTGGTGGACACCACTAGGATTTGATGGACCAGATGAAGCCTATGCTGCAGAAGCAAGAGGAGAAATAAGTTCACAATATTTAGAGGAAGCTAAAAACTTTTACACAAACAATGCTGCAAGTTCAACAGAAGATAGTTTTAGTTTTATAGATGCTTTAAATCAAGCAGAAGCAGATGGTGCTTTTGATCCATCTAAAGTAACAAGAGCAGATGTAAGTGATGATGTTTTAGAACAGTTTTCCAGAGGAGAAAATTATTCTAAAGCATTAAGAGGTGGATTAAGCGAAGAAGAATTTAAAAAATACAGATTAGATTTATTAAACGAATATAAAGATGAAATACAAAATAATCCAACATTTGCAGGAAAAGTAGGTACTTGGCTTAATTACGCAGGTAGATCATTAGGAGAAGATGTAAGGAATGTAGGCACACTTATAAAAGAAATAGCATCAAACGTAGGTGAAGATTTCTTAGAATTTTTGTTGCCTAATGAAGGTGGAGTTACAGATTCTTTTTTTGCTGGAATATTAGGACAAGAACCAGGAAGCACACCAATTACAGATTTTACAGATAAATTTAAACTTATTTGGGATGATGAAAATAAGTATTTTAAAAATGCTGATGGTCAAGTATTAGGTCTTGGAGAACTTACAAAAGAAGAAGTAGAAGAAGGTAAAACTTTAATTGATGTAGAAGAAATTATAAACAATATAAATCAACAATCAGGTGTAACAGGCACAGCTTCTACAAATACAGGTGTTACAAATAATGGTCAGACACAAACTGTTGTAACTGGTGATAAAGATATGTTTGGTTTTACAGCACAAGATTATGCAAATGGCATAACAGTTTACAGAGGTGATGCACCATCTAGTGGTGAAAGAGTTTATAGTTTAGAAGATTTAAAAAATGTTTTAAGTGCAGGTTATTCATTATCACCAGTAGATTTGTTTGTTGGTAATGATGGTTCAGGTGGTGGTAGTTTTTATCAAGGAACATTTGAAGAATCAGTAACAAGTGATGCAACAGGACCTGGACAAGTTGTAAGTGATACTCTTGTACAGTTTAATAACATTCCACAAAACTCTGTAGTTATAGAAGCTGCTGGACAATTATATTTAGGTTACGAAGTTCCTGGATCATATGGACAACTATATAACGGACCTCCAATATTTATGTTATATGAAGTGCTTGGTAATGATTTAGTTGAAGCAGGTATTTTATCTCCTGGTGGCACACCTAGTGTTAATGTAAAATTAGGTTCTATATCTGATTTAAACCAGTATGGAATTGTTGTTGGTGGTACAGATGAATTAACAGATCAAGTTGAACATCCTTTTATTAGATTTGTAGAAAATTTCCAAGAAGCTAAAAGAGTAAATCCTTGGTTAAATGATACAGAAATAAATCCTTTATCAGGAATTTCTTATCAACAAGAAGCTGTGGAATTTTTAGCAGAACAAGCATTAGAACAATGGACACCTGAAGAAACACAGGTAAAATACGAAGCTAGTGATTGGTATAGAAAATCTACTTCTGCACAAAAAACTTGGCTTACTACTTTACTTACACAACCTGTACAAGCAGAGCAAGATATACAAGATAAAAGAATTGAAGTTAAAGCAGCTATGGAAGCTAATGGTATAGCAAGTCCACCAGATGCTTTAGTAAATTGGGTTGCAGATAAATCTATATCAGGAAACTGGTCGCAAGTTTACACAGATCAACAAATAGCTTTAGTAGCTGATCCTTACAAACCAGGAACTAGAGATTCTGGTATGGTTAATTTTATAGAAGGTGTTGGAGTAGGAACATTAGATAGGTTATCCGTAGGAGAAAAAACAGTAAAAGATTTATATAGAAGATATTTAGGACCTTCATTAGGTAATGCTTCTGAAGATGAAATTGCAGAAAAAGCAGGATTACTAAGGTCTGATCCAGATGCAGAAGATCAACTTAAATCTTATTTAGAACAACAAAGACTTGCTATGTTTGGTAAATACACAAATCCAACTTTGACTTACAATGATATTGTGCAACCTTATAAAAATTTAGTTAATCAAGTATGGGGACAAGAAGTAGATGAAACACAAGACTGGTTTATTAAAATGGTACAAGACAATGATATTGAAAGTGCTTATACAACACTTCGTGAAAAAGGTGTAGAGCAAGGTATTGAAAGAGTGCAAGACCAAGCATTAAATGATTTACAAAGAAGCATAGGTCAAGGTCAAATAGCACCACAGTTAGGAGCAAACAACTAATGGAAGAATTGTTACAAAAAGCTAGAGCTTTATATCCTGGATTACCAGATAGTTTTATAAATTTGTTTGTACAATATTGGGAACAAACAGGAGATGCACAACAAGCTATTAGTCAAACAAGGCAAGATCCATCTTACGATACTATTTTTCCTGGTAATAAAACAGAACGAGGACAAATTAGATATGATGAAGTAACTTATTTTGCATTAGAAGATTCTTATATAGGCACACTTGCAGAGTATGGCATACCTAGAGCTACATCACTAAATATATTACAAGACAGATTTGTTAGTTTATTAGAAAATGAAGTATCAGCTAATGAGTTTCAACAACGTGTTGCAGCAGTTTACAGAGGTGTACAACAAAATATACCAGAAGTACAATCATTTTATGCAAATAATTTTGGTATAGATTTAGATGAACAATCTATATTTTTAGGAGCACTTGATCCAAGTGTTGGTGAAGATATAGTTGCAGGTAAAATTACTACAGCACAAATTGGTGGTGAAGCAACAAGAGCAGGATTTACAATCTCTTTAGATGAAGCAAAAAGAATACAACAATTTGGTTTATCACAAGCAGAAGCAAGAAGATTATTTACACAAGCACAAACACAAATACCACAGATACAAGAACTACAAGAAAGAGAAGGTAGAACAACTGATGAGGTATTTGATTTAGATGACTTTACAGAAGCAGTTGTATTTCAAGGACCAGAAGAATTAGAAGAAATAAGAAGGTTACAAAGATCAGAAGAATCTAGGTTTAGTCCTACAGGTGGTCCTGCTAGAAGTGGTGGCAGAGTTACAGGATTAACTCAACAATAAACCTTGACATACTACATATA
>CAACVD010001271.1_pt1 | contig 12132 bp, 17 predicted proteins | sample 2381771 | NCBI WGS metagenome assembly CAACVD01 (sample SAMEA5211965, study PRJEB30684) | marine metagenome | biome: Marine; feature: Epipelagic; material: Water | collected 2015-10-15 | depth 15 m | reverse complement strand
GTATGTACCAGGCAAAAACAGACGCCAGGAAACCTAAGATTAAATTAGCGAGTGGCTCCAGTCCAATCGATGACGAGATACTTGAACTAGAGATGTTTGTTGGCCTAAGACCGTTGAATTCACTTGAAGCTGGATACATTGAAGAAATGAAAGAACGACTAGATTACCTGTACCAATTAAAGATGAAGGATAAAAAATAATGACGAAGAAATATATTAGTACCTGGGACGCAATGAAGGCTACAGCAAGTCCAAGTGAGATGAGAGAGTTAAATGAGATTGAATTAAAAAGTCTTAAAGACAAACAGATGTTTCATAGTTCAACACCTGTTGAGCTTAGAAAAGAAATTATGAAAAACAATCGAGAGTTAAGAAAAGAAGTTAAGAAAATTTTAAAAGATGAACACTTAACGCATAGATTTATGACTTCAAAAACAATTGAAGAATTTCAAAATAAGACAAAAATTCCAATGACACGTAGTACCCCTGAACCTAGTTTTGTTAATTCTGGAGTCTCTGAGGAAGGAATTAATCAGCCAACAGAGGTCAAGGGACTCGATACTGTAGTTTATCAAGGTAAGCCTGATGAGATGCGTACGCCCGAGAGTGAGCGGTTAAGAGTGCCAGAATTTTTTAAACAAGAAGAGGCAATTAGATCATTGTTACCTAAAGATAAATTAAAAGATGCAGACCAGCATAATGAATATATTGAGACTTTAAAAGAGCAGAGAATTGAACAAGATAAAAATTCTGTCAAGGGATTGCCTCATCTACTTGGTTTGACAGACGAGGATTTCAAGAAGGGTTAATTAAAAATAAACTAATATGCAAACATGGGCTGGAAACGAAATAGAATTCTTAACAAAAATATTACCCTGCAGGAAAAACAAAACTCTTATTTGGGAAAAGGAAAACCCAGGAATAAATGGAAAGAAAAATCAGTATTGGAAAAATATTGATATCGATTATTTAAAACATTTTACTGGTGAACTTTATCAGGGTGGCAATCTTTGTTATGAAGATCAGGAAGGAAACAAAGTTGCAAGGGCTGCAGTCTGTGATGTTGATGATCCAATAGATCCAAATGTGTTTTGCAAAGAATTATTTTGCATTGACTCAACAGCAATACCAATACGTTCACCCAGCGGTAAAAACTGGCACGTATGGAAGTTTTATAACAAAGCTGTTCCCGTTGAAGATGCTGCACAATGGACCAAAGATATTGGCCATAAACTTAAGAAAAAATACAAAATAGATTTTGGAAAATGCAACCCGAATAAAAATGGTTCTGATGTTGGTATAAACTTCCCATTCAGTAATCATACCCAGATACCTTACGATCCGAGAGGGAACACATATACTGTTGGCCAATTTAAACACAGATTAAAATTTAATAGCTTTGCATACCTGGCAGCATCAACAAATCTTAAATCAGGTAAAAATAGATATGATGCTTTGCTTTACTCATGTTCTATTTTGTACCAGGCAGGAAAATATAGCGATGAGTTAGTTGATGAGATTGTTGCAAACTTTGGAACTGAGTTTGATGACGAGGATAAAATTCAAAAAATTAAAGATGGGCAGTATAAAAAATACGAACTTAAAGACGAAACCATCGCAGAAAAGATCGAAGAAATGATCGATGCAAGTCCTGGAGAGTTTAACTTAAATGTAATTGATGATGATGTAATTGACGATAGAAAAACAACACTAATTAAAGACACTATTTACATTAAAAAAAGCAATCAATTTTACAGTATAAAAAATAATTCTGTTTACGGTAAAGATACAATTAACATTGAATATGCAGGGGCAGTAAAAAAACAAAAACCTGTAGATTATTGGAGCAAAGATTCTAACAGAGTTTTAGTTGAGGACTTTGCTTACAGACCAGATCGATACAGCGCAGAAACCAAAGTATTTAATTATAACAATAAACTTTATATCAATACCTATAAACCAAATGACCTTACAGCAATTGCTGGAGATGTTAACCCGTGGATCAATCACCTGGAGTTTTTATTTCCAGATGACAAAGCAAGAACTCATATAGAAGATTTTATTACTCATACAATACAAAGTCCTGGAGACAAAATTCGTCATGCAATGTTTATTGTAAGTGCTTCAAAGCAGCTCGGTAAAGGAAGATTTTTTAATATGCTTCGTAAAATACTTGGAGTCGATAACACCAAAGAAATAACTTTACGTGAAGCGATGGATAAGGCCCAGGATTATTTAGATCGACAATTAGTATTAATCGATGAATTAAAGTCAGATGCAAAACAGGAAGAAAAAGAAAGATTAGTTAATTTACTTAAAAGAATTATTAGTGAAAATTATCAATCGCAAAGGAAATTATATACTGATGAAAAAGAAGTTTTTACGACTGTAAATATTATGATTTTCTCGAATGATCTAAACGCGTTAGCGGTAGATCCAGACGACCCAAGATATTTCGTTTATGCATGTCCTGCAGATCCTAAACCACAAAAATATTATGATGAACTTCAGAGTTATATTGACAATGAAGGGCCTGCACATGTTTTACATTATTATAAAAATAGAAAAATATCTGATACGTTTTCAGCTAAAGGCAGGGCGCCAGGAACCGAGATTAAAGTTGAAATGTCAGACGCAAATATTCACCCTGTTGTAAAAACATTATTTGATGATTTTATGGATCGATCAATACCCTGGGATAAAGATTTAGTATCAATTGAAGATTTAAAAACTAGATACAAAAAAATAGAAAAAATAAAAGTTAGTCACGATAACTTATTCAATAAAGCTCTTGAATACATTAAGGCAGTAAAGATAGGCCAAATAAAAATAGTGGAGTGGGGCAAGGAACGTTTTCCAACAGTTTATGCAATAAGAAACCAGGACAAGTACAAAGCAATGGAAAATTCTGAAATAGCAAAATTATATTGCTACAGATATTGGTATAGTGAAAACAGATGGCTTGAGCGCAGCGAAACTGTTGATGCTAATAATATAATTAAACAAGACGAGACGCCCTTCTAATGAAACGATCTAGTGCAAAAAGAAAAGGGAAAAAACTACAGAGTTTAATTAGAAATAAAATACTCGAAACTTTTGAACACCTAAGACCAGATGATGTAAGGGTTGCAGGTATTGGAGAGAATGGAGCTGATGTAAAATTATCAGCTGTTGCAAAAAAATTATTTCCTTATGAGGTTGAGTGCAAGAATCAGGAAAAATTTAGAACTCTCTATAAATTCTGGAGACAAACAAAGAGGCACGGGAAACTGGAGCCTGTATTAATTGTCAAGATGAATAGTGAGCAGCCTTTAGCCATAGTGGACCTGGATCACTTTTTTGACCTTGTAAAGTGAGGATAGTGAGCGAAGTGAGCATTACATATAAAATTATAAATAATAAACATAACCCCCATAATAAAACTGTAAAAAAGTTTGAGCGATTTCAGTTACTTTGCTCACTCGGTCCACTAAACCATGGCTAATAGAGATTATAAATTTACTTTAACGGAGTACTCTAAATTACTTGGTGTTAGTACTGAATGTATAAGATCTAGGCGGAGAACTGGTAGGTTGGAAGGCTTATATATTTTCAAAGACGGAAAGTATCTGTACGCCCTTGGCGGTCCAAACAAGGGTATTACCACCCAGAAAAAACCAGGTAAGAAACGCAGACGTGGAGTCCATAAAACTGGTGGTAAAACTAATTACAAGTCCAGCGCATTAGAAAAACATAATGCAATTAAGATGATTGCTGCAGCTAGAGCAAAGTTAGACGATGAAACTCTGGCCCTTGTTCCTCGAGCCATTGAGAGTGTTAAAGCAGAACGTAAGTCAAAGCTGCTTGCTGCTCGTCGCTCGAAGCCTGATAAACAATTCAAAAATTACGGATCAGGGATCTATAACGCAAAGACTTCAACACCTGAATGGAAGGACCTGAACACACCTAAGAAAAAAAAAGATTTTGATTATTATTAACCAACTAGACAGCTATTAGAGTTTTGATAAAAACATTATTGCATATTAGCGCAGCCGTTGGGACCAGCCTTTATAATGACCCGTTATGAACTGAGTTAACAACCTGGCGGCTGCTTAATCTTCTAATTAAAAAAAATTCGGCAAAAACCAATTCCATAAAATTGGTAACAGCAAAAATAAAATTGTTTTTATTATCAACACTAATCCTGCAAATTTATATGAACCTTTGGAGTTATTAAAAATCATTCCTGTTAGCATTACCCAAAAACTAGGAAAATAAATTATAAAAGACATGACAACCAAACTTAAAAAACAACCTGATATGAAAGTTAAAATATACTGCTTTGTGTGAAACCATTCAAAAAACTGCATTAATATAATTCGACCTGGGGCATAATCTGGTGCCCATATTTTTATAGGCATTTCAACAAACCAAAGTATAAATCCTAAAAAAACAAGTAACCAACAGAACCAAAGTGGTCCAAAAAATGCCCATTGCTTTGGCAGCTTGTTGTTAATTTCCTTCAACATAATCATGTATGAAATGCTAATATTAATCCAACACCACCAACTAATAAAGACCAATAACCTGGAGTAAAAAATGCTGCTACAATTAAAGCTAAACCTATGCCAACTTTGATATATCTAGATCTATGCTTCATAATTAATCTATAAAGCGAAACGGTCCGCTTGGTGCAAAGTTAGAACTACCAAATCCACCAATAGCAATCCAAAATATGGTGAACCCAACTGTCATTAAAAGCAAAAGTGATAAAGTTTTAGGTGGTATGGAATGGCCGTTAGCGAAATAATCATAAAGGTTCCAGAATAAACCTATCCAGAAAATAAATGTTATTCCGAAATAAACCCAAAAGCCTTGCATGATTATTTTTTTAAATTTTTATAAGCTATAATTCCAAGAAAGATTGTAATTAATAAAATAAACAACCAGGTATTATCTTCGACAAACCATTTTAATTCTAATAGCATAGTTAAAACTCCTGATACGTGATCTTGTTAAATACGTAGCTAGAATAACACTTCACGCATATAGGACCAGAGTTATAATTACCTTCCCCGAACTCCATTGTTATTCTTGTTTTTACAGGTTTATGTTCCCCGCAGTTTATGCAACGATCCGATACAGGTTCCTTCATATAATCTAGATCGTTTGAAATTGTTTTCCCATATCCCCAGCCAGGCATTATTTTATACTTCCAAAAAAAACTGATGGGTAGAAAGTCTCTAATTCATAACCAAAATCGACAAATATTATGTATAACAAAACAACAAAAATATAAGTTAAAACTAATGACACCAAGTATTGGAGAGTAATAAAAAAATTATTTTCCTCTAGTTGTGTCTTAAATATTTCTTGGATTTTATTTTTTATTTCTAATCTACAAGAGCGGAATATAAGATGATGAAATATTAAAAATAATAAGAACTTCATTTTTTTGTTTTAAATAACAGCTTCTTTAAATTGATGTTTTTAATAAAATTAGGAGCTCCAAATTTATTGATATGCCCAGAACCTACACTATAACCAAGTCTAGCCATACCAAAGCACATAACGAATGTAAATATAACTACTGTTTTCTGTGTTGAGAAGCTTGAAACATTGTCATAAATGAAAATACCTACCACAAAAGTAATTATTACAAAAATAATTGCTCCAATAATTCCTTTAAGGATTTTCATTTTAAATCAAGTAACATAGCGCTGTATTCTTTTTGTTTTTTTAATTTCTCGTAAACAGCCCTAGTATTTAAACATTGGAGTTGTAAAGTAAGCGGTTCTCCAATTTTAGCTAACTCACTTGTAGAATAAACTTTTGAGAAAAATTTTCCTTTAGAGTAATTAATTTTATTTACTTTTAAAAAGTTAGCCAAGGTGTTTGCTGAAACAGCAAAATTTACATTTTCAGGAATATATTTTACCGTCTTGGCCATATATAATTTGCTTAGTCCTGCTGAGGCTACACCAATAACTTCTGCATTCTTGTTGAGAACTGGTCCACCACTATTTCCAGGTTGAAGAGCTGCATCTATTTGGATCTGAGAATAATTGTTTTCTGGTCCACTTAAAGAACTTACCACCCCTCTCGTGATTTTAACGCTATCACTCAATCTTCCAGTTAAAGGATAACCTAATGCAACAATATCTTCTCCCAACTCAGCTCCGCTTGACTTAATTGATAAATAACTTTTTGATTTAAAGCTTGCTTTAACTATTCCTAAATCATTTACTTTATCGGTAGCTAAAATATCAAGATCATATTTTTTTCCATTAATTTTCGTGGTTACCTTTTTACAAACTCCTACAACATGATTGTTGCTTACAATATGACCCTGATTGGAAACAAAAAAACCAGTGCCTGCTCCAATAGCTATTAGTTTGCCGTCATCATCTTCTTTTGAAGAAGTGTTCGATACAGTTGAATTTTTTTTTGGTAAGCAAACAAATTTTGAAGTAGGGTAGTCCAATTCAGAAACTAACCATTTTGAGACAACTTCTCCAGTTTTAATATTTATATTAAGCTCTTTTTTATTTTCATAAACAGTTGAATATGCACCTGGTACCTTACCTCTGCCTCTTAGTGTCGCAATAATATTATTTTGATCAAAATGTGTAATGTCAAAAATTTCAAAAGATGGCTCATCTTGTATTCTTTGTTCGGGGTTGTGCTTATATTCAATTACTTTGCTTACAGTTTTTGTAGAAAGATTTATATTAATATCGAATTTTTTCTTTTTGACATCAAAAGAATTCTTCGCAACTCCCTCAATAACGATATTACTATGTCTCCAGGATTCTGCAATGTAGCATTTAGATAGTTTTATAATTTTTGCATCTACTGCAGAGCTAGTAAATAAAATTACAAACAAACCCAGAACCATGATTGTTAAAAGTTTTTTCATTGTGAAATAGTAAATTTAACTTTTTTGCCTTTATAGTCTCTGCCAGTGCCAGTTACACTCCCATTCTTAACCCAGTTCATAGTACCTGCTGCACCCATATTGTTTGTGCAAGAGAACTGCCATGTGCCTTTACCTTGTTTTTGTAAACTATAAGAACCTTCACATGTTCCATCATTATTGGGCAATACAAAGTTGACGCTACCTTTGTAATCTGCTTCGTTAAATTTTACCTTACCAGCTATTAAATCTGAATAACCATCCCAACTTAAAGCCAAAGGCCTTTCACCTTTAACTGAATATTTTTTTGCAATTTTTGTATTTGAGTTGCTGTTATCAGTGACTTCACCAATAGAATTAGCTACATCAATCAAATCTTTTTGCATCTTTTTACACTTCCTTTTTTGACAATTGAGTGCAAGAATCATTATTCCATAAGTATTGTGAGCAAACCAATAGTTTATTGTTTTAGTTTTTTTAAAAAATCCATCATTAATAATTTTAAAAGATTTAAGTTTAAGATCAGATGATATCGAACATTCGTATAGCTTTACTTTCTTTTGATATGCTTTTGACAAATTTTCTGAAATAAATTTACAAAAATTTTCTATATCTTCTTTATTATCTTCTTTATTGAAATCACCAAATTCATTTAATGTTCCAAAGTTATTTTTATTGGCAATTATTCTTATATTATTAAATTGTGGATTATACTTAGAGTGAAACAAAACATCGATTTTTTTTTTCTTTTTTTTTTGTAGGAGTTGTCTAAGTTCTGGTCCAAAGACTACTGCATCTAATGCGGAAAAATCTACACTGATGTTTTTGTATAATTTGTATTGGGTGGGAACATTAATACTAAAACCAAAAGAAGTTTTTTCAGCATAAGCATTCCCACTTAATAACAAACCCAAAGATATGATTATTAGTAGTCTTTTCATATTTCTAAATTTTAGGTTTTGATTTAATGACACATTGTTTAATAACGTTATGATCATAAATCTCATTTGCTAAAATAGAAATATCTTTGGGAGGTTTTGGTGATACTTGTCCCAAAAATACCCTTCTATCTGTGTAGTATAATTTAAATGCCATTTTGAGTGTATCTCGATCTATTAGATAAAATCTACTGTAAGGGTGTTTAAAATGGTTAAAAATGTAAATCCTGTCATTTTGAAATATTTTTTTAAAAATGGTCTCATCATTTTTGATTTTTATATCAAAGAGTGTTGTGACACTCGCTTTTTCTATGAGTTGTTTTCCATTTTTTTTCAACACAAAAAACCTTTCGTCACAAATTAGAAACGTATCTTTTGAATAAGCATTCCCACTTAACAATAAACCCAGAACCATGATTGTTAAAAGTTTTTTCATATAGGAAATTATAGGACTATTAGATTATTTTTCTATAATATTTTTGGGGCCTGTGAATGTGTAAAAGCTTGTATTTACGTAAGACTATATCTAAACATAAATAGGAATTAGGCGGGGATAGGGTCCTATAAAAGTTCAAAAAACAGAGCTGACTAGGATCCATAAACAATGTTGCCTGCTGGCAGACTACTAAGGCGAGTCTGTCTGGCTGCAACAGCAGCCGCAGACGAGCTGCCGAAGGCAGCGCAAGATATATTGTTTAAACGAGTTCTGGAGTCCTTAAAGAGTCCTTGTTTTGTTAAGATGATAGTTGCATTACTTGCGCATTTGACGGGCCTGTATGGGCCTAATTTTGGACTCTAGAAGCATTGTATTTATTTAATTTATATTTTTGTTTTGAATCTTATTTACAAAACTTTGCTTCAGGTATTTATTAACTTTTAGAACGAAGATTTATAAACTTGTAGTGTCTATGTAGTGTTCAGCAAATTAAAGATTCACAAAGACTCTATTATCGTTTATTATCAACGTGTTTAGAATGACAGAAAGATTAGATGATTGACTACGGATCAGAAGGTTGGGGATTCGAATTCTCCCGGGCGCGCCAGTACCAACAAGATTCTTCTTTTGTTTCAATCATTCTAGATGAAATTGAATCTAACGGATTCAAAGCTGAATCGGTGCATTGGATATTTTTTGTAGTGTCCATGTAGTGTTCAGGGTACGGAACAAAACATCTCCGTATTAGATTTTAGAATCTCGAACCGTTAGATCTTTTAACAAAGAAAGAGAGTTAAAATGATTAAAAGAGAAAGACTAACAGAAGCTACAATAAAAAAACTACCACGTTTAGATAAGCGATACAGAGTCCATGATACTGAAGTTAAAGGTTTGTTCGTGCAGGTGCAGACTACAGGTCATAAAAGTTTTAAATTACAATACAGACCAAAAGGTAAGAACCCTATTGCCGTGAGCCTTGGAGATTGCGCTATGATTAGTGCTGCTGCTGCAAGACTAAGAGCTAAGAATATCCAGGCAAAAGTATGGACAGGTGATGACCCATATTTAATTAAAAAATCATTAGAGTCTGAAATGACATTGCATCAATTGGCAGAGGAATATTTGAAGGTTAGACGATTTAAACCTAAAACATTAGAGCATATTAAATCGTGTTTTGAATGTTGGCTGCTTGATAAAAACGCTGCATTCAGAAAATATATTAATTATTCTATAAAAGATAAAAGGATTTCAAAGATTAATTTAAAAGAATTAAAACAGATCCACAATCAAATAGGTCTTAAATCAAAATACACAGCTAACAGGACCATTAAGTATCTTAGGGCCATGTTTAATTATGCGATTGAAAATGGTTATTTAAAGATTAACCCAGTTGCATTTAAAGCTAGGGATTTCTTTGAAGAAAAACAATCTAATCAAATATTTAGTGAGGAAAAAAGAGAGCGAATAATGCAGGCTGCTTTTAACCTAGATCATAGAACTAATAAAATTAATTACAGATACTACCAGGACAATGATCTAGATGTTGTTGCATCTGTTGCAATCTATGCAGCCCTTGCAATGGGTAGAAGATATAAATCAGAAATATTAAATCTTAGGTGGGACCAGATTAATTGGGATCTAAAAAAGGTTTATTACGATGACACTAAAGTTGGACAAAAGAATTATTCAATACCAGAGCGAGCTATTAATTTATTCGAGACGATACAGAGGTCCAGGAACGAGTTAGTTCATGTAAAAGGTAAGATGTATAAAACTAAAAAGATTGCGCCAACAACAAAAACTGGCCCCTGGAGAACCAATGACGACAGAAGGGAATATATATTTCCATCAGCTCAATATCCTAACAGAAGTTCCGCACCATACTTGCAAGAGGTAAGAGCGACTTGGAAAAGATTGTTGGAGATGTGCAATATAAATTATCTCCCATTGAAACAGGCAAGGCATTCGCTGCTTACATTGTTGTATAGAAAAACAAAAAACCTAGAAGTCGTTAGACAGTATGCAGGTCACACCGATATCAAAACTACAATGCGTTATTTGAAGCTTGCAGACGTTGATGTTGAAAAAGGTTTGAACGAGTTAGACAAAGATTTCAAAACAGATCAAAAGGTCATTCGTTTATCTTGATCTTGATTCTCGCTGCTTTATACTTGCTGCGATGGGTCAGAAAAGAGCTGGAATATTATCGACACGTGCAGCTGAAAAGTTTGCAATGAAAAAAGGATTTGCTGTTATTGAAAAAGGACATTTTGGTCGTGGTAGGGATCAAAGTAAAAATTATACGCAAGTATTGAACGCAGTAATTAAAATTTATAAAAAACAAAAAAAGAAAAACCTACAAGAGGCTAGGCTGCAGTATTCAAAGTCTAAAGATATTAAATTTATTATTGGTGGTAAAAAAGATCCAATGACTTTCATTAAGTCAGCCCAACGTTGGAAGTATAAATCAGAGTCCCTAAAAACCTGGGCAAAAAAAATGTAAGTTATGGCTATCTATAAAATATGTCCGATTTGCTCGAAGCAATTTAAACTTTTAAGAAAAAATAAAAAAAAATATTGCTCAACCGACTGCGCTAAGGGAGCTCAAAAAGCTTATCAAAAAAAATATTTTCAATCAGATAAAGGGAAAGCCGCATTAGCAAAATATCAAAAGTCTAAGAAAGGAAAAGCCACTGCGAAAAAAGCTTTGGCAAAATATTTTAAAAGTGAAAAAGGTAAAGCTGCAATGAAAAAAGTCTTGAACAGCGAAAAGTCAAAACAGTACAGAAGTGAGTATTATAAATCTCCTGAAGGTAAGAAAATGTTGTACGCTGCAATCACAAAATACAAAAAAACCGAAAAAGGCAGAGCCGTCGCAAAGAAAGCCAATAAGAAATGGTTAGAAAAAACTCAATACTATAAAAATATTTCTAAAGACCCAGTTAAAAGAGAAAAAAGAAACAGAGAAGCTTCAGAGAGACATAAAAAAAGATGGGAAACGGATGTTGAATATAAACTTGCATATACACTTAGAGGCCGTTTTAGACAATGGTTCAGAAGGAAAGGTGAGAAGAAAAATACATCAATTATGAAGTTAGTGGGCTGTACTAAAACAAAATTAAAAAAACATTTGGAGAGCCAATTTAAAGTGGGGATGACGTGGGATAATTATGGCGAATGGCATATTGATCACATTAAACCTTTAGCAGCATTTGATATAAAAGACCCTGCTCAAGTTGCAGAGGCTTCACATTATACAAATCTACAGCCATTATGGGCTATGGAAAATTTTACTAAGAGTAAAAAAAGAAACATTAATTAAGTACGGAACAGTACATCTCCGCATTATCTTAAAACCCATATATCGTTTATGTGCGATGTATGGACAATAAATTTTTAACTACAAAACAAGTTGCTCAAATATTCGGGATCTCACCCAATACTTTAAGAAAGCATAGATCAGAACAAAGAGGCTTGCCATTCATTGTTGTTGGAAGGATTGCAGGTAATAAAAAAACTGGAACGATTCTGTACGACCGTATGGTTGTTGAAGAAACACTTAACAAAGGTTTAGTTGATGTCAGATGAAAAAAGAGTCCTACCAATAAAGATTGGACCAGAGAAATTAGATGAATTGTTAAAGGACTTCGGAGAATTTCAACGTAAAATGGATATGCTCAGACGTGGGCAGGACCCGTTCAAAGACGATAAAGAGAAAAAAGCAGAAGGTGGGTCCGTTGGTTCCCTTATGGAACGTGGTCGAGTTGACCAGGAATACTTCCCCTCACAATACAATAGTTTTCTTGCTCGTATGTACCAGGCAAAAACAGACGCCAGGAAACCTAAGATTAAATTAGCGAGTGG
>CAACVD010001270.1_pt1 | contig 12134 bp, 21 predicted proteins | sample 2381771 | NCBI WGS metagenome assembly CAACVD01 (sample SAMEA5211965, study PRJEB30684) | marine metagenome | biome: Marine; feature: Epipelagic; material: Water | collected 2015-10-15 | depth 15 m | reverse complement strand
ACGAGTTTACTCTTGATCTACCAATGAAAGTAGGTTATAATTGGGCTAATTGTTGCGAATATAATTGGGGTTTATATGGCGATAGTGCCTCTCAGATCAAAGAGATTTTAGGACAAAAGTTCTTTGATGATATTGGTATGGATATGGAGACGTGCTTACCAAGGCTTCTAGCCTACTTACCAGGCCAGACTCTGCCTTGGCATTTTGACTACTTGGGTGGTTGGTGTCGTGAGAATCAACAACTCAACCCGAATCCTGACACTCGTCGTTGTGATAAAGGTGAAGTTGTTAGGTATTTAGCATTCATCACAGACTGGCATTGGGGACACATGTTACAAATGGCTAATAGCTATTACCCTCGCTGGAAGAGTGGTGACGTGTATGAAATCCCACAGAAAGTTTATCATTTAAGCACAAATGCTGGAATGACACTTAAATTATCACTAAGTTTATCAGGATACTTACCTGATTAAAGGAGAAAAAACATGGAAAATTATATTCCAAAGGGTTACAACCCTACTACTGGCATTTATGCTAGTTCTTACATCTTTCAAGGAGATTGGGAGAACGAACTTCAGAGATTAGACTATACTGCTAGAGAGACTGAAGTTAAGGACGACAAGATTAAACAGTTTGACGCAGACAAGGGTATCGTAACTAATTACTTATACAACGCTTTCAGATCTGAGGATGGTAAGTCAACTACTACTGAGATTTCAGACTTTTGGAGTGAAGAGAATCCTGATTCTTTTTCCTACACAGACTCTTATTTCTCATCTCCGAAATTAGCTGCAATCTGTGATTGGTTCCAGTGTGAGAAGACCCGTATTAGAATATTCCAACAGCAACCTGGACACAAGATGGATATTCATACTGATTTCGATAATCAACGTGGTAATGATCATGGAGAGACTCTACGTATTTTTGTACAGCTTTCTGATATGCCTGGAGGTGCTTGGTTTCATTTCAAAACTGAAGATTCTCAAGTCCACATCAACCTTCAAAAAGGTCAGTTTTTAATTTTCAACCCTGATCATACAGGACATGGTACAGAGAACCTTACTGATGTACCTCGTAATACTTTTATGATGGTTGTAAAACGTAATGAGTGGATTGATAGTTTGATTGAAAATGAAACTGTTCAATTTATTGATATTGATAATCTTGTACTGAGAGATGCAGCTTAAATCTACTATCGAAAGTGTAATTGAGTTTTACACTAAAACTCATAAAGTCTATGGCAGGGGGAATGATTACTTATATAATAATTTCCCCAACATAGATAAAAGACTAATTTACATACTAGATAAAATCATCACCCCATATCAGAGACATCCTGAGCTATTTAATAATAAGTCTATATTAGATTTTGGTTGTGGCACGGGTGAACACTCTTATTTTCTTTCTCACTACTCAAATACTATAACTTCTTATGATCCACAGATTGTTCACTATAATTGGATTAACACTATGTTTTCTGGTTCCAATCAGATTAATGTAGTTAAGAATGATGAGGCTTTATATTTCAATAGCTATGATACGGTTTTTATCAGCGGTGTTTTAGAGTGTATTGAAGACTATGGCTCGTGGTTAGAAAGATTGATAAGTGAGCTGAGTTTTAATAATCTTGTTTTAGTATTTACCCCTGACTGGGACAAGTCTCACATCAATTCTGGACAGTATCTTAGACAGACTAGACTTTATGACAATAATGTACATGATACTACTGTGTATGAGGATGTTATATTAAACGCTACTAGCTCATTGACTTTATTCGATAAATGCTCTTTTGAAACCCGTCAAGGCCTACATGATCATAAAAAAGTTATACACTTCTATCAAAGATAAGTTATTTCCATATTGCTCTTTGGTCAGTTTTTCTATATATTTATTTTCTAAATAGAAAAAAGGAGCAAACATGACAAAGTTCAGAAGATTCTTTAATCTTCAGGCAATGGACGCTTGGGGAAATGTTCGCAAAGCTACTGTGTTGGAGCGTGTGTTGTGGGTGTTGAAAGGCTGTAACACTCCAGATCCCAGATTGATGCAAAGGTATGCTAGACTACTAAGACATCATTATTGTTCCAAGGGTAACTCTTAAAACTTTTAATTTTTGATTGCTCTCTAGTTAAAAGTTTTATATACTGTTTATAGAAAATGAGATGAGGCATCATCCTCCGAGCAAGTAGCATGGCCGCCCTGGCTGCGGTAAGCATTGCGAAAGTTAAATTCGGTTAATGATGCAACGGAGTCACGGAATCAGTCTCAGCCTCTTTCATTTTCGACCCTCGCTCGGGGTGATGAGCCGTCCTCCAGACGTTATGTGGACGTGAGGCACCACGCTCGACTCCCACGACTACCTAACTAAGCTCGTGTAATAAATGTGTAGCTAGGGGTTTTTAGCAGTGTTGTACCTGACACACACGCCGTCGGCTCTGAGGGGCAGGGGAAACGACGAAAAACAATCCCCACTTTTTCGCTGGGATGTGCTCCTTGTGGTTGTGTCGCCTACCTAAGCCACAAGTCGTAGCACCCCAGATTGGCAAGGCTCAAAAAGTCGGTACTATCAGCCTGATAGTTAAACGCAAGGATGAGCCACTCAACAAGCGGGTCACGAGGGGGCTGTGTTGGGACTCTTAAATATCTACTGCACACACTGGAAAGATGGACATCCTCTGCCTAATGGATTGGTAGAGGACGAACTATTTGGTCTAAGTAAAGAAAGATTAGACCCCTATAATAATGCGAATGGTAGATACACAAATCAATTTCTTGAAATGATACTAGAAAACCATGATATTTCTTACAGGTATACTCAGTCATACACACAACCTTTTGTTTACTTCCTAGAAACTTGTTTAGCATCAAAAACTAAACCCCGATTAAATACTCCTCTTTCAAAGATTATTTCTCCAGAAATAATTGAAGCAATCAACTCAAGAGGTTTGTTAATTGTTTATGATAGTGAAGGTAACAAAAACCACTCAACTATAATGTTTAATGAGCTTAAAAGTGTAACTATTAACTTAGATAAGGTTATTTGTATTAGTGCTTCTAGGCAAAGTGATGATAGATTGCGCTCTTACTTTATTTCCCATTTAGGAGAGGAACTTTACAATTCGTTTATAAGAAATAAAGGTAAAACTATCAAGGCCCTCAAAAGTATTAAACAAATCAAACCTAACAAACCTTATACCTGTCTTATGGGGCGTGGTGACGCATCTCACAAAGCATTTCTTGCCAAGAAGTTGTACTATGAAGGATTGATTAGAGACTGCCATTTTAGTTTAACACTTTTATATAGACAGGCATACAAAAAGATCATACCCCCAGAGTTAGTTGCAAAGATACCTATTTATGCTGAGGACGCAGTGCCTGATAAAAATATTGTTTACGACTTAACTTGGGCGCAGTACTCGCATTTACACTTAGCTGCTCAATCGTTTATCAATATCGTACCTACCTCTACTTGGAGACAAGAAAAACAACAATCTCCAGAGGGAAGACTACCAAATGACTTTTACATATCAGTTGTTGCAAAACGACCTTTTATAGTTGTTTCAAATTTTCCTAACTATTTAGATACTATAAAAGATTTGGGCTATAAAACTTTTGATGGCATCCTTGATGAGTCATATGACAAAGAACCAGACTTATTAAAAAGAATTGATTTAGTAGTAGAGCAGATGAAAGATTTAAAAGAGCAAGACCTTCAAGGAATTTTAAGCAAGTGTAATGATATATTTACGCACAATTTACGGCACTTTATGACTAATAGAACGTCTCAATCGTTTGTTAATCATCTCAATAGTCTTTCAGTTTAGGGTTGCCTGTTGGTTGAATTTTTTATATACTGTTTTTAATGATTGAGGGTTAGCCAACGAGTCCCGCCGCTGAATCAGATTCGGGCAAAAAGGTTGGCGCAACAAACAATGAGTGTTGAGGAATGGATAACCACTCTGAAAAAACCATCCACAAAGACAATGGGGGAAGTGCTGTTAGTATCGAAAGCAAGGCAAGCCAACAATGTGAACTCATAAGGAGGGAACTAGGCACCTTAAACTAACCTTCGCTAGTAGAGAACACATTCTTCTCCCAGTTTTTTCTTGCTTGTAGGTAATTTTTTAGATATACTGGTTTTACAAAATGAGGGAAGGGAACGCCTCTCGACTGTTCCTAATGTTTCAGAGCTAATGAGGTGAATTATGGCTGAAGCTACCCAAAAGACTGCTAACTATACGGCAGAGATGGTCTCTTCGATGATCGAGATGTATAGTGAACTTGGTAACGACGGTCTTGACGAGATTGCCGATACTCTGGGCAAGAGCGTTCGCTCTGTCCGTTCAAAGCTCGTCCGTGAGGGCGTGTATGTAGCATCGCCAAAAGCGGCTGCTACAAAGCAGGATGGTCCTTCTAAGAAGGAAATCCTCCGCGAGATCGAAGAGTCTGGCTTTGACGTCAGCGGCTTCGAAGGTGCTACTAAGATGGCACTGACTCGCCTGATGGGTGTGGTGGCTCAATAGAGCCTCCACTTCCACTCGACCCAATGGTATCTCGGGGTAAAATAGGAGATCCACGGGCAATGTTGCCCAACAACTCGAAAGGAGAATGGAGCGCGGCGTAAGGCTGGTTCGAAACAGCAGCGGCTCCAACCCACACTACACGATTCGTGTATGATCTAAAAGCGCCGGGCGTCGTCTCGTAGTGTGTTGCATCCTAGATTTATAACTAGGCTCTGCTCAATAAGGGAGAGAGATTAAGCTAGCCTCTCTCCCATTTTTTGACTACTGAGTGCCGAATGGGAATATAAGTACCTGAGCCTATTACAGTAGTCCCCTTGTCTCTGGGGCATGACCTGACATATGCGGTCTAAAACAGGGAGTCGGGGAGGGAGAACAGATGAATAACTGCCCTCAGATAGTTGGCGAGGTTGGTGGCGACTATCACAACTGTGTGTACACTGGGTAGACGGGCGGCAGTTCGTCTACCCTTTTTTATGGAGATTTTTTTGAAAATTGTAGTATGTGGAGCAGGCGGCTTTATTGGTAGTCACCTAGTTAAAAAACTAAAAGAAGATGATCACTATGTAATTGGCATTGATCTCAAAGACCCTGAGTATTTGAGTTATGCTGATGAGTTTTATAATGTTGATTTATCAGATGCTTGGTTGCTGAAACAGTATTACAGGCTGTTTGTAGGAGTTGATGTTATTTACCAACTTGCAGCAGATATGGGGGGAGCTGAGTACATTTTTGTAGGTGAAAATGATTTAGATATTATGACCCACTCTCTGATGATTAATATTAACATTATCAACCTTGTAAAAGAACTAAACATTCCAAAAGTTTTTTACAGTTCTTCTGCTTGTGTTTATGCAGAGCACAACCAACAAACTATTGCTGAGATAGACACCAAAGAATCTTCAGCTTACCCTGCTGCTCCTGATTCTGAGTATGGATGGGAGAAACTTATGTCTGAAAGACTTTATAAAACTCTTGAGAGGGTGAATGGGACTGAGGTAAGAATTGCTAGGTTCCACAACATTTTTGGCCCTTACTCTGAGTATGATAGTGGTAGAGAGAAGGCTCCTGCTGCTATTTGTAGAAAGGTTGCTCTTGCAGCATCTGAGATTGAAATGTTTGGTGATGGTGAACAAGCAAGATCGTTTCTTTATATTGATGACTGTCTTAATGCAGTTGACGCACTGATGAAGTCATCTCATAGTCACCCAATCAATATTGGCAGTGAAAGAACCGTTACAATGAATGATCTTGCTAACCTTATAATCAATATATCAAAAAAGAACATTGATATCAAACATATTGATGGTCCTGTTGGGGTTCTAGCGAGGACATCAGATAACAGTCAATTCAACAATTTAATAGGATATAAATATCAAACTTCATTAGAAGAGGGTATCGAAAAACTTTACCACTGGATCTACAAAGAGGTCCATTAATAAGCATTCTAGTCTTGTAAGATACTGCTTTTTTTGATATTCTAATAACAATGAAAGGAGAAGGCAATGGGTGATGTAATTGAAGTAGACTTTGGTGGCGGATCAGATTTTGAACTTGACATCATATTTACTCCTGAACATACTATTATGGATTCTGATTGGACCCCTGATATGGTTCCAGAAGATTTTCAACAACCTGTAACTGAGGAAACTCTGTTTGGCTGGAGTGTGAAGTTTATGAACTCTCAAGCACAATGGGTGTCGTTGACTCAATACTTCTCTACAGAAGAAGCAGCTCTTATGATGGCAGAGGCGTGTGCCATCGCTCTTGACTTTGACTTGGACCTAGATATTGAACTGGAGATTGAAGATGACTGATTATAAAGGCACTGAAGTAGGTGGACTGACCATCAAGAATGGTAAAATTGTTAACGAGCCAAGCTGGGATTCTATTTTTGCTCAAACTGATGAATTGGTGAAGCGTGTAAATGCTGGGCCTCAACCTGCTCGTATCAAACGAGAGAAGGCTCTTGCGGAAGCTCGCAACAAAAAGAGGCGGTAATGCTTATTTCCTTCTACTATCAAACAGTTGACGGGGAAAGTTGGACAGAAAACTTTGATTCGCTCGAAGAAGCAAAGTCTCACTTTCTCTATCAAATGGGTAGAGTCTACGATATTGGCAGCTCCTACGCTGTCAATACGTATGGCGACTGCACTTGCACTGTAGATGGTGCTACATGGGATGAGTTGGGGTTGTGAAATGCTTGAACTCATCCTGTGTATGATTGTAGCTACGATTATGATAATGATTTGGAGGAATCCTAGATCTTGAATAAGATTCAAACATTCGAGAAGAGACTTGATGCAGTCTCTGAAGCACTTGAACACATACCTGAAGGTACATGGGCGCATCAGTACTGGTTAAATGTCTATGGTAATCTCCTTCGCAAACTAAACTTTTTAGTACATGAAGGAGAGAGCTATGAAAGTTTTAATACCCATACTGGCGGGGATTCTACTTACCACTAGTGCATATGCAACACAAACTTGGAGAGAAAAGCCTATTCTTTGTGAAAACAATGAACAGGACGCTCAACAGTTTTACAGAGAGAACAATCTGTACCCACTCGTAGTAGGCGCAGGTGTTGCTGTTAAAGATCGTTCTATGCAACAAGTTCCTGTTGTAACTTATGTCTTGTACAACGAAGAAGAAAACTATATGATGGTAGTAGAATATCATCAAGATGAGATTTGTATTCTTTCTGTTGGGGCAGGTGTTGAGTTTGGCACTGAACAGATGAATGACTGGCTGGGAATTGAGTGATGTGGTCAATACTGGTAACATGGGCACTCATTGACGGATTTCAAGATATGTGGTTAGTTCAGAGTCCCGTTTTTCCTAGCCAAGAAGCTTGCATGGCATATGGTAGAGTCTATCAAGAGGAAATTATTGAGGACGCTATGAGAGAATTTATGACAGATAAACTCCCAGAGAAGCTCTTTTGCATCGACGAAGCAGCGATTGACTTTCTCAACAAGAAAGGTTTTCAAGTTGAACAGCTCTGATATTAAAAAACTAATTGGTAATCAACAGTTTAATCAGTCAGTTTTTTACACTTATAATGAGGTGAATAATACTTTTATGTTTTTCACTCCTACTAACTCTGGTGTTGGTAGAGAAATCTTACCAATCGGTATCTTTTCCCCGTTAGTAAGACAAAAAATTCCATATGACCCGCAAGAGGTCGTAGAAACTATTGCAGATGTGATTTCACGTTCTGATTTTGAGTTTGATATCGACGAACTTGAAGATGAAGACTAACTGCGCTGCTCTTTACAATCATATAAATCTTAGAGCAGGAAATGAACTTTACCCATGCTGTAGATTCAAAAAATCACTTGGAAAATGGACTGAGGATATCTCAGATGCTTTACACTCTCCTGTGTTTGAGCATCTGCGTTATCGTGCGCAGACTGAAGAGTTACCTGAGTGCGCCAAATGTTTCCATGAAGAGCGAATTGGTAGAAAAAGCTATCGACAATGGTGGAATGAGAACTATGATACTTCTGAGGTGTCATTAAAGTATCTGCTAGTCGGTTTAGATAATATTTGTAATCTATCATGTGATGGTTGTGGTCCAGAGTGGAGTAGTTCCTGGTTTAAAAAGTTAAATCCTGATCAATCTGTGAGAGCAGGGTATAAAATTACTGAGATTGAATCTATACCTAAAAGTGTTGAATACATCGAGTTTCAAGGCGGGGAACCACTTCAAACCTCTCGTTGGCGTGATACTTTAGCTTTACACCCAAATCCTAACAACTGCACTGTTCAAATCGTTACTAATTGTATGCACGAACTTACACTTGAAGATCATGCAGTACTTGCAAAGTTTCAAAGTGTGAAGTTTTGGTTAAGCATTGATGGGTTTGGAAGCGTAAACGATCGAGTTCGTACAGGTTCTGATTGGGAGACAGTGCAGAAGAACGCTCTTGATATTCATTCTTGGTATGAAGCTAGGGTTGAGACTACAATGCACTGTAACAATGTATTTGATTTACCACAACTTGAAACGTGGATTAATGATAACAACTTAGATTGGAACGTCTTTCCTCTTACTCGACCTCCGCATCTCGATTGTGCGGGCATGAAAGATAAAGATAAAGTTATAGATGTTCTTGACAGTTTACAGTATGCGGAAAAGGCGAGGTTGATTGATCATTGCACTTCTAAAACTCAACCGTGGCTAGTATAAGGTAGGACTTTGTTCTGGAATGAATACTGGTTTGCAGTATGACACAACTTTATGATCTGTTGGAGGAGTAGCATAGTAGCCACCAAGATTGCCATACTGCGTTGACACCCTCTTTGCAAAATATAGGCACTCGTTTATATCCCGAAAGTACATAGGAGTTCTTCGGTTAATTTCTACTTCACCAATAATTACGACAAGCAAGAAGGCATGAATCATACTTCATGTTACCTTTAGTGCTGCTCATTGTCCAGTAAAGTTTATTAGAGGATTGCTAAATCGTCCTAGTTTTGATAATATGTTTGAAGATGAAAAAAGGAGTAGGCAAAATGACACTGAAGTTAGACATCAACATCGTTCGCAACTGCACCACATCGGGGCAAATGTTTGCAGTTGCAGAAGACCTTTCACACCAAATCTCTGACCTTGAGGCTAACCTCAAGCGTTATGAGTATGACTACAACTGGGACGGCATTGAGGCTGCACTTAAGTCTCTCGCTGTAAAGCGGTATGCTTACAAGTTTGCATACGATGCCGCATCCGAGCAGGAGGAGTTCGAGCATGAGTGCGAACTCTCCGCAGAGATCACCAACACTATGATGGCAGACCGAGTATAATGGAGGGAACTATGGAAATGTACACTTTTGAATCTTGGCTTCGTGAAGTTGATCAGCACATGGTTAACATCTTTGGTCTTGCACATGACGACCTGCCTGACGCTCTGTGGCGTGACAGGTTCGATGACGGCCTGATGCCTGCGGAAGCTATTGACGCGGCTGTTTACGATGAGTGGAGTGATTATCCTGAGATGGAGGATTTGTGGCATGGGTAAAGTAGGACAACTCGTGCAAGAGGCACAAGAGTTTGCACAAGATCACTACAACATGGATCGTGAAGCGTTTTACAAGCACGCTGCCGCTTATCAGTGGGAGTATTCGATCCAGTTGCGTGAGGCTATCGCACACTGGGAAGAGATTCAGACCGATATCGCACTGTTTGACGATGCGTTTGAGCAGTATGTTGAAGATCCTGAGTCTCCACTGTATGCTGACAATGATCTTTCACCAGAAGACTACAACTGTGATATCGAGGAGGGTCGTCGATCACTGGCAATGAAATCTTAGAAACGAGGATGATTGATGCAACATAGAGACTGGACTGACTACCTACTTGAATTAGTTGAAGATGGAATTATTGACTCTCACATGGCTCTGCTCGGCTGTCTAGGCTGGATGAGCAATGATGAAATTTATGAGATGCTTGACGCTAATGAGTTAAGCCCTCGTTTGTTATTTGGAGAAGAAGATGAGTAATATGCAGATGAAAAAATCGTATCACATGATTCGTGTTCACGATCATGGTAGATGCCCTACCCTAGACGAATACAGAGACGCTATCACGTATGGCAGTCGATTCCCCTTTGAGCAAAAATACTCTCTGCGTGTTCACATTGCAGAAGAAGCACTCTCAACCCAAATCTGGGACTGGTACTCAAGCGTTTGTACTTGGCAACCTGCTGACTGGGACAACTTTAAAGAGCACTTTCATCGTATGATGATCTACTACTGGGTTCCTTTTGGTGAAGAATATGATCAGATTACTGACCGCATGATGGACGCACTCATTCAAGGAGATGGAGATTCTTGGGGACCGATGGAGCGATCTAAAATTTGGTGCTTGTACCGAGAGCATCTAGTCACCTATCTTCTACATGTTGGATATGTTACCTCTTACCTTAAAAATCAAGGATTTATGGGGCAGATGATGTGTACTCAAGTGGGTAAGCATGTAACCTCATGGAATAAGACCTTTGGTCACTTGTTTGGTAAATGCATGCCTCTAATGCTAGTTGCACATCACACAGATCCACATGTGATCAACTCTAGGATGTTAACATGGACTCATGATGATATGGCAGATGAGATGGGTAATGATCTTGGTGAGACGCATCATGTAGGTGAGTATGTTGAGCAACAAAACTTTATCGTTGATCCGAACACTCGTGGAGTAACTCGTATCTCTCAACGTTCACAGATTCCTTCAACAGTTAGCAATATGGAGCGTTACTACAATCTGTTAGACGCTTCAAGGCGTGATCTACCGAATCACTATGATACGACTCTAGTTCCTACCACAACTGCTGAGGGCGAGAAGATTGACTGACGATTGGCAACGCGATGTAGACCATCTACTCCACTTAGCTTGGTACTCAAACCAGCTTGAGATCAATCGAAAATACTCCTACAATATGGTTGACAAGGCTCTACGTTCAGCCTCTGATGTGTTGAGTGCTGAGTGCACAAATGTAGTCAATAACACTGCCTCTGTGTTACAGTGGTGTAAGTGGTGGTCACATGATGCACTTGATACCTACTGGACTGTAAAAGAATCACTCACTGAACAGAGAGGGGGGAAGCCACCAACTCATCGTCAGGTGACACAGGCTCGTGATGAGCAGGGCAAGCGTTGGTGGACAGTAGAGCATCAGTATCCAATCCTGATCCCTAAGTGTGGAATCGTAGATGAAGCGTGGAGCGAATCCTATTTAATCGACTGGATGATGGAGTTTGGAAAAGCTACTATTGTCACACAACCTGAGAACTCTCGACTAACCAATCACACTAAATCTATGGAAGAGGCTGCCACTAGATATTCAGATGCGAACATCCACATCTGTAGGCATCCGCAGTTTGATGAATGACTCTATTTTTCTACCTACTCGTAGTTAAACACGCTATCGCAGACTTAGCTCTTCAGAGCCTTATTGTGGGCGGAGATAAACTAGACCTCCGCTCGCATAAGGGTTATCGTCACGCACTTGACCATGCTGCTCTCACGCTGCTTGTCGCCTCATGGTTTGTCTCAGTTCCGATTGCAGTCTCACTCGCCCTACTCGACTTCTCACTTCACTTCCTGATTGACTACTGCAAGTCACTGTATGTTAGACGACTGTCAATCACAATGGACGATCGACTGTTTTGGCCGATTCAATCTCTAGATCAGTGTGCGCACTTTACCTGTTATCTAGTTTACTGTCTTTTGATTGTCCACACACTCTAATTCTAGGGTGACGCAACATCCACTGTTTATGACCCTTCCATTTCGAGCTGCCTGAAGTGACATTCCCATGGTTTGGGTAGGTGGGGTTTATATACTCATCACTCCAGAGCGAGTCGAACCCCCACAGGTAGATGTCAGCTTTAGGATAGGTGTGGAGTGCCCAGAGCACCGCGACGGTTCCTGTGTCCCAGTACCTACCTCTTGGAAGAGCTACTAAGAGTCCACTCACCTCAATCCTTGCAACTCGTCCATCTTTCCAGTTAAATCTAGCCTCACTAATAGGCGTGTGCGGTTCTACGTCAGGTTGACGAGTCAGCCCAATAATAGTAGGTATAGGTTGCCAGCCATGGTTAGGGTGATTGGTT
>CAACVD010001269.1_pt1 | contig 12134 bp, 9 predicted proteins | sample 2381771 | NCBI WGS metagenome assembly CAACVD01 (sample SAMEA5211965, study PRJEB30684) | marine metagenome | biome: Marine; feature: Epipelagic; material: Water | collected 2015-10-15 | depth 15 m | reverse complement strand
TTAGTGCTACTGGTACAGAAATAGATGTCAGATTTAATTCGGCAAACTTTGACGACAATAAAAAAGCCATCTTTGGTACTGGTAATGATCTAGAAATCTATCACGATGGTAGTAATTCTTTTATAAATGAAACAGGCACAGGTAATTTATATATACAAGGTGCAGGTACTATAAGGTTAAGAGGTACTACCACTGAAGAAAATCTAATAGAAGCAGTAGAAAATGGAGCTGTATCTCTTTATCACAATAATTCAGTCAAAATCGCAACCACTTCGTCTGGAGTAGACGTTACAGGTGTTATTACCACAGATGGCATTGAATCATCAGGTAACTTTGCTTTTACTGTGGCTGATGGTATGACTATTAGTGCAAAAGAAACTGTTGCAATTAATATTGATAGTGATGACAACGATTCTAGCAGGGCATTTCAAGTTCTTAGTGGTGGTTCTGGTTCTACGGAAACTTTAATTCTTGCTAGTGAAGATGCAGGAGTAACTCTTTACTACGACAACGCAGAAAAACTAGCTACAACTTCAACAGGAGTAGATGTTACAGGTGTAATAACAACAGATGGTCTTACAACAAGTGCAGACATTAATTTTGGTGATAATGATAAGGCAGTATTTGGAGCAGGTTCAGATTTACAGATCTATCATGATGGTTCTAATAGTTATATAAAAGATAGTGGTACAGGTAATTTAAAGATTCTAGGTTCTTCTTGGACTATTATTGAGGGTGCAACATCAGGAACGTGGGGAATTGCACATTTAGATGGAGCTCAAACAAATTTATATCACAATGGAAATCTTAAACTAGCCACTACTTCAACTGGAATAGAGGTTACAGGAACACTTGATGTAGATGTTATTAGTAATGCTTCAGGTACAGTACATTTAAACGATACCCTTTTCTTTCAAGACAATAGTAAAGCAGTTTTTGGTGATTCATCAGATTTACAGGTGTACCATGATGGCAGTAATTCTTATATAAAAGATAGTGGTACAGGTGGTCTATTTATTAATAGTAGTCAAATTGTTCTTGCTTCGACAACAGGCGAAGTAATGATAAATACAGTTCCTGACAATGCAGTTTCACTTTATTATAACAATGTTGCAAAACTAGCCACAACCTCAACAGGTATAGACGTAACAGGAACAGTTGAAGCTACAAATGCTTCTTTGCCTGACGATGGTGTATTAAGTCTTGGCACTAGCGATGAACTTACACTAAAGCATCATAATAGTGGTTATAGTCACTTAACTAACACTACAGGTACTTTATTTATTGACAGTGACAGCGTGACTTTCAGAGATGATGATGGGTCGCCTACTAATGTTTTAATAAACCAATCTGGTATAGACGTTACAGGTACAGTTGTTGCTGATGGTTTGACTGTAGACACCAATACCCTATTTGTAGATGCTACTAATAATAGAGTTAAGATGGGAGATACAGCTACCGCTAGTGCAACAAATGCTCCTTTGCATGTAGCTAAATCAAGCACAGATGTTCAAGCAATATTTGGAGATAATAATTCAAGTATAGATGATCCATCAATAAGAATTATAGGAAGAGATAGCGGAAACAGTGCTATTCGTTATATGTTTGCAGGATTAGATGCAGATGCAAACTATGGTTTTATTGGATATAACCATGGCTCTGGTAGTTTTACAAACGCATTAAATTTTAATACATCAGGAAATGTTGGAATTGGAACTACATCGATATCAAGGGCTTTGCATGTAAGTTCTTCTGATAACCAACTAGCTAGGTTTGAATCAACTGATGCTTATGGTGGAATAGAAATTTGTGATAATACAAGTGGCACAGCAAAGCCTTTAATTTCAGCTCTTGGAAATGCTTTTATTTTTTATAGTGGTGGAAGTTCACATTCTGAAGTAATGAGAATTAATCCCTCTAGCATAAACGTAACAGGAACAGTAACTGCTGATGGTTTGACTGTTGATGGTTCAAGCACAGGTACTTTAAACATTGTTAATTTTTTAAACACAGACACAAGTGCCAATCAAACAGCTAATCGTTTAGGACTAGGAATTTCTAATTCAGCAGGTGCTAACTACACTTACATTGAAGCTAAAGAAACTGGAGTAGATGCTTTTGCTGAAATGAACTTTTACACAGGTTCAACATCTTTAAAACGTCTTACATTAGGCGATGGAGGAGACATCTCCTTCTACGATGATACAGGAACTAGCCAAGCTCTATTCTGGGATGCAAGTGCTGAATCGCTTGGAATTGGAACTACATCGCCAAGTTCACAGTTACACTTATCTAAAGCTGGTGGCACATTAATTAAATTAGGAACTTCTAATAATACTTCTGAAATTGAAGCAAGAGAGGTTGGTGGTGGTCAAAGTCTTATACTTAGTTCTGTTAATTCAGCAGATCATTTAGTAATTGATGGTGCTGGCAACGTAGGAATTTCAACTGATTCTCCAGAGGCAAATCTTCATGTAAAAAATGCTTCTGCTGGAACATTTACTGCTTCAAACAGTCAAGTATTAATTGAAAACAATACTACTGTCAGACTGTCAATGGTAAGCCCTGCAACCAACGCCTGTAGTATCGAGTTTGGTGACGTAGACGATCAAGATGTTGGTGTGATTGATTACGACCACGCAAGTAACTATATGAAGTTTGGGGTAAATGCTAGTGAAGCCATGCGAATAGATTCTTCTGGTAATGTTATTGTCGGTGGTACTGCAATCCAAAACACTTTTTCAAGTTCGCAAGATAAAACTATATCTATACAAGGAACAAGACCAGTTTTAGAACTTTATGAGTCTGATACTGCTGAAAAAGGTTTTTTTGCACTTAATAGTAGTGCTATTGTTTTAGGCGGTAATACCAATACAACTTCAATTCAGTTTCAGGTAGATGCAGCAGAAAGAATGCGAATTAACGATGCTGGTGATGTTTTGATTGGCGGTACTCAAGAATATAACACATTAAATGGCAGAGGTAATTTAGTTGTAGGTAGTGGTTCTGGTAATGAAGGTATTACTATTGTCACTGGCACATCAAATACTGGTGGTATAACTTTTGCTGATGGAACATCAGGTGATGCAGCTTATCGTGGTCAAATAGAATACAGACACGATTTGGATGCTTTTCTTTTTGCTACAGCAGCAACAGAAAGAATGCGTATTAGTTCTGCTGGTAATGTACATCTTCAAGGTAGCGATGCCAGAATACAATTAAATTCAGGTGGTGCTGGTGCTAACTCAACGAGCAATGACACAGTTCATATTCGTGGTGATGGCGATAATATGAAATTAATGGTTGCTGCTGATGGTAACTATATATTTGAAAACAATGGCTCAGAACATATGCGAATTTTATCAGGGGGTACAGTTTCTATAGCTAGAACAAGTGCTTTAGACCCAGTAGCAAAATTAGTAGTAAGTGCAGCTGCTGATGGCAATACAACACCAGCTTTGAGTTTACAAGCAAACACAGCTACACAATCTGGTTCTATTGTAGTATTTCATAAAGGTACTGGTGGTGAATGTGGCTCAATAGGTATGACAAATTTAAACGCTGGTTCAGCAGTTTCTTATAATACTTCTTCAGATTATAGACTTAAAGAAAATATAAATACTTTAGAAAATGGTTTAGAAAGATTAAATAAATTAAAACCAGTTAGCTTTGACTGGAAAGATACAGACGAAAGTTCAGAAGGATTTATTGCACATGAAGTACAAGAAATATTTTCAGATTGTATAACTGGTGAAAAAGATGGTGAAAGAATGCAAGGTATGGATTATGGCAGAATTACACCTTTACTCGTCAAAGCAATCCAAGAACAACAAGAATTAATAGAAGATTTACAAACACAAATAAATAACTTAAGAGGTAAATAAAATGGAATGGGATGTAAAAACTGTAGATGTGTACCCTACAAAAGAAGATCATAGCAATGTGATCTACAACGTACACTGGCGTGTGTCTAAAACTGAAGGTGAAGATTATTCAGCTTCTAGTTATGGTACACAAACTTTAAATACTGAAGAGCTTGGTAGCTTTATTGACTTTGATAAAGTAACTACTGAAGAAGTACAAGCATGGGTTATAGATGCTATGGGTGAAGAAGCAGTAGCTGAATTAGCAGCTAACTTAGATACTCAGATAGAAGATCAAAAAAACCCTACTTCTGAAACTAAAACAATAGGTGAATAATGGATTATTTTTTAATATTTGGTTTTGTGATTTTATGTTTAGGCATGACGCTTAAATATACAAATCCAGTAAAATACAATGAAATAAAACAAAATATTCTTAATTGGACAAAAGAATAATATATAATTTACTATTATGGCAGATACATTTACTACTAATTTAAATTTAAACAAACCTGAAGTTGGTGCAAGTACATCAACCTGGGGTGGAAAAATAAACGCTGACTTAGATACCGTTGATGGTATTTTTGTTGCTAATGGCACAGGTACAAGCGTAGGCCTTAATGTTGGCTCTGGTAAAACTTTAACAGTTGGTGGCACATTAGATTGTGAAGGTGGAAATATAGATGGTACTGTAATTGGTGCTTCGACAGCTGCCGCTGGAACTTTTACTACTGTTACTGCATCAGGCAATATCAATACGACTGGTGGTCAATTTCAATTAAATGGTACAAATATATTTGAAAAAATATATCCAGTAGGATCTATTTATACCAACGCTGCGGTTAGTACAAACCCTGCAACATTACTAGGTTTTGGTACTTGGGCGGCTTTTGGTGCTGGTAAAGTAATGGTTGGTTTAGATAGCTCTGATTCAAGCTTTGATACTGTTGAAGAAACAGGTGGTGCAAAAACTCACACTTTAAGCATTGCTGAAATGCCTGCTCACAATCACGTAATTACCAGTACCAGTAGTGTTACTGATTCTGGTCATAGTCATACTTTTCCAATAGGAAGTGGTACAGGTACTCCTATGCCTGACCAAAATCCTTTAGATGGTAACACGCAAACTTCACTTGCTAGTACAAATACTGCAACTACTGGTATAACAGTTAGCACTACTTCAAGTTCAGCTAACACAGGTGGTGGCGGAGCGCACAATATTTTACAACCTTACATAGTCGTTTATATGTGGAAAAGAACGGCTTAATTTTAGAGATAAGCTATGGCTTTACTACCAATAACACCGCCAGCAGGAATCATAAAAAATGGCACAGATTACGCAAACAAAGGTCGTTGGGTAGATGGCGATTTAGTTCGTTTTGAAAATGGTTATTTAAAACCTTTAGGTGGTTGGACATACTTTCGTGAAAAACCTATTGGTACTTTTTTTGTTGGTACAGTAACTACTGCATCATCAAGCGCAAACATTACAATTACTACCACAGTTGCACATGGTTTAGCTGTTGGTAATACTATTGTGTTAGAAGGTTTTGCTGCAACAGGTGGCATTACTGCTACTGAAATAAATGCAACATTTACGATTGCTAGTGTGCCATCTACTACGACATTTACTGTCGCTACTGCTGGCTCTGGAACATCAGCTGCAACCTCATCATCATCTAGGGTTATTCAACCATCAACACCAATTGGTATGTATTCTTATAAAGCTAATAATGGTGAAGAAATTTTAGCAATTGGGACAAGAGGCGGTGTTAATGTTTTTTATAATGATGTTTGGTATGACATAACACCAGCTGGATTTGCAGGTGACGATGTTATAACTTCTACAGGTTATGGTGCTTATCACTATGGTGTTGAAGATTATGGTGATGAAAGAAGCACCTCTGCATTAAACTTTGATACTAAATCTTTTTCTTTTGATAACTGGGGTGAACACTTAGTATTTTGTTTTGCTGGGGATGGCAAGATTTATCAATGGCGACCTGATGCTGGATCTGGTAGTCCAGATACTATAGCTACTGCAATTACTAATGCACCAACTGGCTGTCAAGCAGTTATTGTTAGTAATGAAAGACATTTAATTGCTATTGGTGCTGGCGGTGATCCAAGAAAAATAGCTTGGTCAGAACGAGAAAACAATACGAATTGGACAGCTTCAGCAATTAACTCTGCTGGTGATTTACAAATACCGACAGGTGGTAAAGCTAATTACGCTGTTAAATACAAAAACGATATTATTATATTTACTGATGTTGGGATTAATAAATTATCTTATGTTGGTAATCCATTTGTATATGGTATTCAAGATGCTGGAACAAATTGTAAAGCAATTAGTTCTAGGTCAATTGTTTCATCTGGTGACTTTTTATCATGGATTAGTGAAAATTCTTTCTTTACATATAATGGTATTGTTAAAGAATTAAAATCTGATGTGCATGATTATATTTTTGACAATTTACAACAAAACACTCAGCAAAGTACCTTTGGCGCACATAACATAGATTACAATGAAATTTGGTGGTTTTTTCCTGTTGGTGACGTAGATCAGTTCTCACCTAATAAATATATTATTTGGAATTACTTAGACAATTCATGGTCAATTGGCTCATTAAATAGAAGTTCTTGGATAGACCAAGGTGTATTTAATAATCCAATTGCGTGTGATGCTGATGGTTATGTTTACGAACACGACAAAAGAGCATTATTTAATTCACCAGGTATAGGTTCTAGGAAACCTTTTTGCATAACAGGCCCATTAGAAATAAGCAATGGTGATCGTGTAGCTCAAGTCAATCAAATTTTACCTGATGAAGAAACAACTACTCTACCTGGTGTAACTTTAAACTTTAGCGGTAAATTCACCCCATTAGGAGCAACTACAGATTTTGGTAGTTTTACTTTTGAGAGTGATGGTTATATAGATGCTAGATTTTCAGCACGACAAGTACAAATGAAAGTTGAAGGTTCATTAACTCAAGATTTCCAAGTCGGTAATATTAGATTAGACGTTAAAGCTAGAGGTCGAAGATGATAGATCCTGCTAGTAAAACGCAATATATACAAAGAGTTACTAACGCTAAAATTAGTTTAACAACAACTAATGCAACAACTTTATATACTGCACCAGCAGGTACAGATTTTGATTTTGCTGTTATTGAATCTATTTTAGTTAATAACAATCATTCTGGACAAACCAATATAAATGTTGGTTTAACCGATTCAAGCAGTAATGTTTTTCATTTGTATGATGGTTTTGTTATTCAAGCTGATACTACTCAAGAATTATTGAGTAGAGATTTAGTTTTACAGGCTGGAGAAATATTAAAAGTTACTGCTGCTGAAGCTAATAAAATCATGGTAGTAGCTAGTTTAACTGAATATGCAAAAGGTGATTAGCAAAGCAGAATGGGAATATGAATGGGAAAGATGCAAGCCATTTATAGAGAAAGCAGTTAAACATCAAGATTCCTATACAATTGACGATATAGAAGATAAAATAAGACATGGATTATTCCATTTGTGGCCAGGTAAAGAATCAGCTTTTGTAACTGAAATCATTATTTTTCCACAAGAAATGATTATGAATTTATTATTTTGTGGTGGAAAATTTGAAGAATTAAAAGATATTTTAGAATCTATAGAGGTTTCAGCAAAAAGTGTTGGCATTAAAAAGCTAATAGGTGGTGGCAGAAAAGGTTGGACAAGAAAATTAAAAGATTTAGGTTTTAAACAAGAATATTTAATTGGTAAAGAAATATGAGTGTAGGAAAACAAAAAGGTAAAAGTTCATCAAGCACAACAGCAAATGTGCCTGATTATTTATTAGACATATATAAAGACATATCAACCAGAGGTTTAGCTGCGGCTGACACTGAATTTACTCCCTACACTGGTGATATGGTTGCTGGCTTTAGTCCAGACCAGTTACAAGCTATGCAAGCTACTAGAGGTTTGTTTGGTGAAACTATGGGTTACGACCCAAGACAAGAATTAGCAAAACTTGCGGCAGCACCCTCCCCTACATTTTCTCCTGTATCTGGTAATGCTGCCGCATCCGTTCTTGATGGTGGTATTTCACAATATGAAGATCCATATATTCAAGGCGTTATTGATCCAGCTTTAGCAGACATACAAAGACGACAAGATTTAGCACAACAAAGAGCGCAAGATCGCGCTATTGGAAGTGGTGCTTTTGGTGGCTCAAGATCAGCTTTAATAGAAAGCGAAGCAACTCGACCATTTGCCGAAGAAGCCGCACAAACGATTGCAGGTTTGCGTTCAGCTGGTTTTACACAAGCAGCTAGAATGGCGGAATCTGATGCTAACCGCAGGCAAAGACTTATTGAATCCGATCCATTGCTTGCATTAAGATTTAGAGGACAACAAGCTGGTTTATTAGGTGGACAATTAAGCGATCAATACAAAGCTTTAGGTTTATTAAGTGGTATTGGTGGTCAACAACAAAGATTAACTCAAGCTGGATTAACAGCAGATCGTGGTGAGTTTGACAGAGAACAAGGTTATCCTGCTTATATATTAGGTTTATTAGGACAAGCTGCTGGCGCAATAGGCCCTAATGTTATTGGTCAAAATAAAACTGGCAGAACAAGTCAATTTGGTTTTGGAATAGATTTAGGTGGTGAATCTAGCAGCGGTAAATCTTATTTAGAAAGTTTATTTCCTGATACTTTTGGCTAATAAAAAAATTAAAAAATGGCAACACAACAAGAATTAATAGAAGCAGAAAATAATTTAAGAAACTTAGGTTTGTTAAATAATCAAGGCAGTTTACAACCCAACTTAGGTTTACAATCTAACCTAGGTTTGTTGTCTGCACAAAACCCTATGCAAGCATCTTTACAAAACTCTTTAACAGCGCCAGGTGGTGTTTTTTCTGGAAACACTCCAGGTGGTGCTTTTTCTCAAATGTCAAATAATGCTGTTAATCCTCCACCTAAAAAAAGAGGTGTTGGTGGATTTTTTAGAGATGCTATTGGTTTAGCACTAAATCCTAATTTTGTTGAAAATAGACAAATGAGAGAGCTTATAGATTCTCAAAATGTTCCACAACAAACAAAAGATTTATTAAAATTACTTAGTAGAAACGAACAAATTGAATATTTAACAGGTGTAAATGAAGGCAAAGATAGAAGAATTGTTGTACAAGATGGTATTCAATATTATGTAGATACAGGTAAACCAGTGCTGACTGATGTTGTAGCACCACCAAAATCAGGAGGAACAATGTACCAAATTGTTGATGGTAATAATAATGATAGTTTTGTTGGCAATATATCTGCTAATGATCTTGCAGCAGTTGGGTTCGAAAAATATAAAAAGCAGGGCATAGACACTACTGCGTTTAAATTAACAGCCCTGCCTGCTGGTACTGCTCCAGCTGATACAGCTGATACATTTGGTGATGCTGATTTTGATGCGCTGAAAGGCAGGTTTATGGCAACGAATACTCTTATAAACAATATAGGTGGATTAGCACAAAATTATTTTGACAATCCTAAAAGCGCTCTCGCAATCGGTGGTGCTTCACAATTTGTTGATTCAATTATTCAAAATGTCGATGCAGCTGGGGAAATGTTATCTGGTAAAGATTATACAAATGTTCAAAACAGCGGTTTTACAACTATAGAAGGAAACGATTTTTCTAGTGAATTAAAACAAGCTTCACAAGCAACGGGTGTATCAGAATCTAGGGTTAGAGATTTAGCATACTTATTTGCAGCAGCTAGAGGGCAAACAGGTAGAGGATTATCTGATAAAGATTACGAAAACGCACTAAGAATTGTTAGTGGTGGTGTTGGTGCAGAGGGTAAAATAAAAGTATTAGAAGATGTTGCTGCTAGAATTAGCTCAGAGGTAAAAGGCGATTTAGATTTTACGGTAAGAAATTTGCCAGAAGGAACAGCCATTGATAAATACACAAAACTTAGAGGATCTTTACCAACATTTGTTAATCCTTATGCTTCATCAACAAACAAAAATAATGATCCATTAAGGATTAGATAATGCTAAACATACAGGAAGTAAGAGATAAGTTCCCTCAATACAAAGACTTGTCAGACAAGAATCTTTTAGATAGCTTGCATAGAACATACTATTCAGATATTCCGATTGAAGAGTTTTATAGTAAAGCTGGTTTTGGTATAGAAGAAAGAAGGCAAGTATTACCAGCATTAACCAAAACACAACAAGCATCTGATATTTTAAAGTCAGTTGCATCTGGCTTATATAAAGGTGCTTCGTATATTCCTGGTGCGGGTGGAGATTTTACACAACTTGGTAATATGATTTTGCCAAACTTTATGACAAGACCAATTCCTAGTTTTTTTGATGAAACGGTTTCAACAAAGCCACAAAAAGGAATTTTGCCTACATCACAAGATGTAAGAACTTTTACAGAAAATTTAATACCTGGTTTAAAAGAATTAGAATTAGGAAGATTTAACCCACAAACCTCTGTAGGCGGATTTGCACAATCTATACCAGAATTTGCTGTGCCTGGTCTTTTAGGAAAAACAAGAGCTGCACAAAATCTAGGAGTAAAATTAGGCGCAGGTGGTGGAGCGCTGTACGAGGGAGTTGAGCAAGTTACTGGAAGTCCAACAGCTGCAATGAGTACAACAATACCAGCTATGATTGCAACTGGAATTCTTGCAGGCCCAACTCAAGCAGCAAAAATTGCAGAAAGAACATTGAAAGACATTGACCCAAAAAAATTAAAAGATGCAATAAATTTAGAAGAAGCTGCGAGGATTTCTGATATAAAACTTTTACCTGGAGAAACTATAGATGACCCTATGACTATTCAATTAATTGAAGATATTTTAAAAACAGATCAAGGTTCTGCATACATATATAATTCTGTTAGAGATAGACCAGAAATGGTAAAAACCTTGATTGGTAAACAAGCAGATAAAATTGCTAATATGCCTGAAAGTCAAAGAGCTGTTTTTGATATGATAGAAAAAGTAGCAAAAGATGCAATACTAAGTGCAAGAGCTGTTAGAACATCAGAATCACAGAAAGCTGGTTATGGTGTTGCTAATAATGAATTTTTAGAACCCAATCAAGTATTAAATGTAATAGATAATATTGATTTTATTATAAAAAACTCTACATCTAAAGGTAGTCCTAACAGAGCAAAATTATTAAACATTAGAAACCAATTAATAGAAAAAGAAAGCACAGTAAAAAAAGAAAAAATAATTATACCAATTACTAATATAAACAAACTAGATAGTACATTTAAACAATTTAGAGATGAAGTTTCTGGATCTAATAAAAACCTGATTGTTGGAGGAGAAAGATTTATACAAACGGATTTAAGAGGTAAATTATTAAATTCTGATAAAACTGGTGTCCTTGATAATCTAAATGCTCAATTAAATACAAATAAAAACTATGCACAAGCAAATCAAAAATATTCTGAAATAACACAAACGCTGGTTGACGTTGTAGAAAGAAATGTTTTTGAACTTTCCAAAAAAGGTTTGAATTTAAACAAAATAAAAAGTTTTGTTTTTAATCCTGAAACGGTTAATGTTGTAGATATTAATGCAACACTAAGTATTTTAGCAAAAACTGATCCAGAAGCTGTAAGGCAAATTGCTAATGTTTATTTTAGAAATGCTATAAATAAATCTTCAAAAATTAAAAAGAAAGGAGAGGACTTAGGACAAGGTTTTGAGTTAGTAAAAAATATTTTTAATACACCAGAACAAAGAAAAAACTTTTTAGCAGTTTTGGACAATGTAGCAGATGCAAACAAGGTTAGCAGAAAAGATTTAAAAGTTGGTTTTGAAAATATGTTTGATATTTTGGAAAGAACAGCAAGAGTAAGTAATATAAATAAGCCTGGTTTTGATGTAAAAGGACTTGCTGGACAAACAGTGGTTAAAGATTTCGCCATGATGAAAACATTTAACCCTTATGTAAGACTTTCAACAAGATATGCCGAATTAAAAGCAGGCGGAACAATGGAAAACTTAGGAAAATTAATGTCCAATCCTGAATCAACAAGACTGTTAGTTGAGCTGGGAAAAACTAATCCAAGATCAAAAGCAGCAACAGTAAGAGTTCTTTCTTTAATAGATTCTGTTTCTCCGTACACAGAAAGATCAGATATACAACCTTCAAATTTATTAGAACAACAAACCCCAATAGAATAAAAACCTTGCACTAAAACATGGCTCGTACCAGCGAAAGGATTGGCAAATCAGGCGAATACATGAC
>CAACVD010000004.1_pt2 | contig 12134 bp, 11 predicted proteins | sample 2381771 | NCBI WGS metagenome assembly CAACVD01 (sample SAMEA5211965, study PRJEB30684) | marine metagenome | biome: Marine; feature: Epipelagic; material: Water | collected 2015-10-15 | depth 15 m | reverse complement strand
AGCGTCGTCTTCTAGCTCACCACTTGCACCAGCAATTACAATGCGGTTGTCTGTTAGGTCACTAACAGCAGCACTTGCTAGAGTTGCTGATGTACTTGCATCAATATTTGTAGCAAATACGTCACCTGCAACACCTAAACCGCCATCAACGATTAGAGCACCAGTTGTTTTACTTGTAGAAGCAGTTGTATCATCAATATTAACTGCACCAGCAAAAGTTGCTGCACCGTTAGTATTAATTGCACCTGCAACACCTAAACCACCGTCAATAATTACTGCACCTGTGGTGTGTGATGTTGAAGCTGTAGTATCGTTAAAGTTAGTTGCACCTGAAACATCTAGTGCATCATCAATAGTAACTGTACCGCCAGCACTATCAATTGTTAGGTTACCACTTGCTGTATCGATTTCGTTGTCGCCTGATACTGCAACTTGAATGTTACCAAGTGTTGTGTCGGCAGCGATTAGGCTTGCCATTCTTACGTCTGCATAGCTAGCAATTGTTAGGTTGCCTGCTGTATCTCCATCTTCACTACCAACGTTAGCTGCAGCAAACTGATCTTCGCTTTCATCCCAAATAAATGCGTAGTTGTCGCTTGTACCGCGGTTGATAAGAATACCGGCGTCCTCTGAAGGAGCACCAGATGTGCCGTTTGCCAATGCTAGTAGGGCATCGTCAACACGTGTGTTAGTTGTGCTAACAGTAGTAGTTGAACCACTAACTGTTAGGTTACCTGAAACTGTAAGATCACTGCCATAAGTCAGATCATTTGCTAGTTTACCGCCTGTAATTGTTGTATTAGCGATTTTAGCATTTGTCACTGCTAAGTCAGTAATCTGGTTGGTTTTAATTCTGGTTAATGCCATTATTGTCTCTCCATACCAAAAATCACGGATATTCCTCCGTGCAGTGTATTTATAGACATGGTTAGAAAAGTTAACTAGTCATAGAAAAACGACCCCTGATTTCCACAGTGATAAAAGGGGTTAAATTTTTGGGATGATTTTTTGTTTTTTCGCGGTAGAAAAAACATTTCTACTAGTTTAACACTTTGGTAACAACTTTATTTATGCCTTTAGTGGAAATCTACCCAACTTCCGCCTGCATATCCTTGAAATTTACTAGTAGTTGTATTGTATATTACCATTCCATTAACGGCACTTATAGAATTACGTTGTGTTGTTGTCATACTTGCTAATTGTATTGCTGTTGTAAATGCAGTTTTACTTGCTTCCATAGTTGCAACTTCCGTACCTGCAACGTCATATCTTATAATATCTTCATCTGCTGATTCTTCTACTTGAATTTTTGTATCATTATCTGCATCTTCCAATCGTGTAACTTCTACAGTGCTTCCTGCAAAAAAGTTTTGTACCTGAATATTGTCTGTATTTAAAGGAGCTTCTAAGAAAGTAAGCGTAGTGCCTGATATTGTATAAGTGTTTGTTGCTCTTTGAACAGTACCGTTTATGCTTACAATAACGCTGTCAGTGGTTGCTGAACTTGTAAGTGTAAAACTAGTTGTAGAGTTATCTCCTGTAAAACTATCTAGAGTTATAGTTCCCTCGCTACCAGTACCTACATCTTCCCAGCTGGTGCCATCATACACTTCAAGTTTACCAGAGGTTTCGTTGAAGCGAATCATTCCAGGCTGTCCACTTGGTCTTTCGCCTGTGGTTCCTACAGGAACTATTAATCCACTGGATGCGTCAACTTTTACATACCCATCTCCGCTTGGATCTAGGATAATTTCCTCGTTTGTAATACTTGTTTGAATGCGATTGTCTGTAAAACTAATTGCACCAGTGTCTGCAGTTCCACCAACACCAAATTCGCCTATATAGCGTGCACCTTGGATATATACACTTTTACCAGAAAAGTTTACTCCATCGGGAAAATTTGTACCAATAAAGTTTAGTACGCCAGATTCGTAATCAAAAAACCATTCGTCATTATTTCCACTGCCTGTGACAAAAACCTTATTACTTAAACTAGCTGCACCTGCTGCATCTCCTGCAGTATGTATATACACAGTAACTTGGTATGTGGGACCAAACTGTGGAGGAATCCAGTCTGTTAGATCTGTTTTCCATGTTCTATTAGTGGTAGCAGTGCTATCCATTGTACATTCAACAACATTACTGCCATCATAAATTCTTACATAACTTGTAGTTGCTCCTGGAATAACAGTAGGAATTTCGTCGGACTCTTTCCAAACTCTATCCCCCCTAATTAATAATGGACTAGGGATTGCTTCGTTAGGCGCTAATTTATTTGAGTTTGTATCAGTTTTAGTCGCACCATAACCAATCTTTTTAAACAAATAGTCAATTTTTTGATTGTCTGTAATAGCCATTATGTGTCTCCAATACTAATACTGGATACTGATTGGCTACTTGTTAGTGCAATTCTAACCAATACTACATTTCCTGTTGCATTACTCATATTTTCTGTTCCCAATGTCATTTGATATTCATCACTACTACTCAAACTTGTGTTTGTGGGTATGACATCAGACCCTGTAAAAGCACCACCAGCAAAACCATTACCGCCATTTCCTGTATCTGTTCCGGGCAAACCAACACCAGCATATTGGCTTGTGGATTCCACCCATCCGTTTAATCCACTACTATCGTCAATATTTGTACCTGGTACTGCATACCAGACTCCAGCAACACCACTAGAACTTTGCATTATAATTCTAAAGTTTGCTGCTACACGTCTACGGAAAGCAAATGTAAAATATTGTGTGCCTGTATCTCCACTTCTATTAGGACCTACTGGTAAAAATCCTGTGCTGTAATCTGTTACATCATGTTGTAAAATACCCAATCTAATAGTGGCTTCCTTGGTACCACTTACACCAGGATCACTGCTTTCACTGTATAAGCTGTTTGTATAAAAATTTGTTGCACTATTATAGGAAGGTGTATCTGTAGTATCAGCACTAAAGTCAAAAATACGAACAGCATCGTCTGTAAATGTACCGTCTCCTAGAGTATCATCTACAGGTATACTTTGCTCTACAATACCGGACTGACTAGCAGTATGAACTTGTAATTTTGTAGTATATTCACCATAACTGCTAATACCATTTACATTTCTTGCTCTTACTTTAATGCTCTCTACAGTTCTTACACTGCTGGAAGTAATATTAACAGTCAGATCTCCAATTGAATATGGAGTTCCGCCTGTGCCAGTGTTAACTACAGGTATACCGCTGCTTAACATCGTGCTTGCACCATCAATATCTGCATAGGTATAATTTCCACTACTGATACTATTGCTGCTAGTACTTTCGTAATTGGTACCGCTATCTATTTCTACAATATTGGATTGGTCAGTATATGCCTGCCCTACTAGATCATTAATAGTAATTCCTGATGCTGTAACAGTGGGACTACCAGTGTTATAATAAGCAATTCCTGAAATATATCTTTTTGTTCCACCAGTACCTTCGCTTAGACTTCCAATTGTACCAAATGTAGGAGATGCTGTTAAATCATCCTTCATAGCAGCAACATAATTGGTGTTTCCAGTACTGGTATGTTCTAGACGCATATCGTTTACGCCAACGCTAAGAGCAGCAATGGTAGTGCTTATATTTGCATCAAAAGTTTGATAAAAATAACTAGGATAACTATTATCAATATTATGGTAATCTACATTTTGTGAAACAACTAAACTAGTAAATGTTCCTGTTTCGTTTGTGGCTGTTGTAAATGTTTTCGTACCATCTGCGCTTCCATTAATCACAGCACTAAGAGTACCACTTAAACCATCATGCGAATTATCTACACTGCTAGTAACAACATTTCCACTGGTCATTCTTCGCGCAGTGCTGGTTGATAGATCTGCACCAGCACTTAATGGTGCACTAGTACTGTTGTCTGTAAATCCACTAGCTAGTCTTGGATTTGTACCCACACTGCTTGTTGAAAGTGTAATACTTTTTGTGCTTAATGCGGCAGGTGCACTAGGTACTGCTTTGAGGACAAAATTCACAGTATCTGTATCTGTTTGGGCAGTAATATCCGGTGTGCCGTTTGCTGTTAAAGTAAGAGTATATGTTCCTGTGCCCTCTCCTGCATAATCGTGATCAATTGTTGCACCAATACTGCCTGCACTTACACCATCCTCTGTTACAGTATCATCTGCACTGGTATCGTCCCAATCATAAACATAATCGTCAGCATTTTGTGTTGTGTTTGTTGCTCTTACTATACTGCGCACAGTACCATTATAGTCCGTATGGTCATATATTGTTCTATTATTGTCACCGCTTGCATCACTTGTAGTAACTGCAACACCACTCACATTAGCTCTTACATCCGGTTCAACATGAACGGTAAAATCACTAGTAATAAAAGGTGAGCTTGTATGATTACTGATTACTCTTAAGTTTCCAGTATAATCTTGTGCTATACCATTTGCCTGGTCTGAACTGCTTAGGGTATAGGTATGAGAAATAGTCCCTCCAGTATCTCCGTTTGCTCCAGAGCCCACATTAACTGTTTGTGTGTCGCCATCTCCAAACTGATACTGATATGTTATTCCATATGTACTAAAGTTTCCAATTGTTGATTCTGTGTTATTAGTAAATGTTACTACATGACCACCGGATGATTGTTCGTTAACTCCACTGTCGTCGTCTAGCACAACTGTGGGAGTATGTGTGTCATATATTTTATATGTGTTTGTTGTATTTCTAGGAATTACTGCTGGATCTGCAGTGCTCATGGTATCAAGTGTTAAACGCACAGTTCTTTGTACTTCTTGCTCTGTGCTTGTATCAAAAGTATGAGAAATTCTGCTACCACCGCTTCCACCTGTGTCTGTGTCACTAGCAACTACATCGTCGCTCTGAGTATCTCCCCAGTCCCAGGTAAACTGTACAGTGGCCCCTACAATATCAGTATTGGTAGTATTGTTTTGGAAATACACAGTAGCACCATCGTTCCATTGAGTAATTGGACTTCCGCCCGTAGGCGCTGTATAAGCTGCAAAACCAATAATAGGGTCTGCAGTGTAAATAATAATATAATTTTCTCTTGTTTTACTGGCTTCACTTCCAGTGCCGCTACCACTATTATTATATGCTCTTACTGTTACACTAAAGGGTGATCCAGTTCTATTATCATATGTGTGACTGGGGCTTGTAGTGGATAAATTTGTATCAGTATCTCCGTCTCCCCAGGTTACATCATATCTATTTGCATTTCCCTCACCTGTAATAGTAAGAGTCACTACTAATCCCTCGCCACCTGCTGTTACATCAGCAACAAAATCCACAGATTTTACAAATGTGTTATTACGTATATTTTCTGTTACTTCGTTAAGATCATCAATTGCATCTGTTACAGTAGTAGTTGTAGTCCAGCCCTGATAAGCACCATCTACAGTCAAACTACCATCTGTAGGAATATCAAGTGGTACTTCCATTCCATTACTGGCACCGCCGCCACCGGATACTTGTGCATCCACATATGCCTTAATACTTTGCTGTGTTGCTAATGCATCATCATCATTACTAATAAAATCATCTTCATCTAAGATTTTATTAGCATCGACCCCAGTGCTAAATTCTAGGAACTGTGTAATTTTGACATTTGATTTTAGTTGAACTTCGCCTGTACCGTTGGGGATAAGTTCTATGTTTGCATTACTATCAGTAGTGCGAATTTCATTACTTGTTATTGTAAGTTGATTAAATTTGGCAGTACCATCTACTTCCATCGTAGTTGATGGACTTGCTGTACCTATACCTACTCTACCGTTTGTGTAATCTACTACTAGAGTATCTGTATTAAATGCAAGATCGGAATCACGTTCTAGGTTAGCCTTTAGTAATTTTCCACCAATACGACTAATGGCCATTGAATGTCCTTTCTGCTATCTTGCATACACCATACTAACATCCGAGGTGACAGGGTTTATAACATTATTTATATTTTTTATTGCGCTAGATTAGAATCAAAACCGTGTATTACAACAATTGTTTCTGCACTAGGAGGGGGACTAGTAAAGGTAATAGTTGTTCCACTCAATGTGTATGCACTGCTTGGATTTTGAAAAACGTTACCTACAGCCACAAGAATCCTTTGTGTTTGATCATTTGTAATACTTGTGCTTAATGTAAATTCTGTAGTTGATCCATCTCCCACAAAACTATCTGTGGTAATGTTGGCTACCCCCTGATTGTTAATCAATTGAAAATTAGTTCCATTAAAAACCTCAAGTGCATTTACATCTGTGTTAAATCTAAATTCACCTGCTGTGGGCGCTGAACTCCTATCGGATGTGCTTCCGGTAGGGATATTTGTTCCTGAAACATCCTGTTTGATAGTATGATGACTCTGTCTTAATTTAACAAATCTAGCCATTTTTTAAACATCCACATAACTTGTTGTTGCGTATACGGCACTTCCTGTATCTGCAGTAACTTGAACTGTGTCACCATTGGATAGAATAAATTTTTCAGTATTTAAAATATATGTATCTGCAGCATCAATACTTAAATTTTTAATAATTTGTGTACTAGCTTGGGCAGTTCCGCCGTTCGGAACTACATATACTTGCACAATCACAGCACTTACATGATCGTTCATCAAAAGTATTACTGTTGTAGCAGTCTCTCCTGATGAAGTATAAATTGTTGTTGGACTTGTACCTACTGCACTTTGGGCTATTGGCATTTTTTTTCCTTTTTTATAAAATTAAAGCGTAAACGATTGATTTCTTTTTACTTACAAACTCGCCAGTATCTGTACCTTTTACAAAATATAATCCAGTCCCGCCTGAGCCTTGTGTATCAGCAAAAACTATAGTTGATCCTGCTACTGCACTGGGAGTACTTGCTTCTTCTACATACTGAACAGGGGCTCTTGTCTCTGTATTACCTGTGCCATTAGGTGCAAGAATTACATTTCCATTAGTAACACTTGTCAAACTTTGGCCATTCATATTTAAATCTGCACTTAGTGTTGGACTAGGGTCTTCAAACACACTAAATGCGCTTTCACTTGTGGCAATTGTAGTAAAAGTTACACCATTATCATAACTTATTCTAAACTTGTCTATTGTTTCGTCAAAAACTAACCAAGCATTATCTGCAGTACCACGATCAATTTCTATTCCACTGTAAGTGCCTGTTACACCTGCACTTACTTCTCCTTTGTTTAAAAGGATTTGTCTATCTGAAATTTCAGTATTTGTGGTTTCCACACTTGTGGTGGTACCAGTCACAACAAGATTGCCTTCTATACGTGTATCACTTTTTAAAGTAATATTTCCTGAAGGATCAATAGTTAAATCGCCGTCTATGCGTTGTGTTTTAGACATAATATTCCTTTTTATTTTACTGTAGTATTATTTATCATGGAATGAAAGTCGTCCAAATTCAAAACATCACAATTAGATTTTTGTATCCAGGATTCTGGCGTAAATCCTTGAAGAGGATTTACATGGATAAATCTAACATTGCTATAAGAAAGCATAAGTTCACTTATTTGACTAATCCAATTTGTATAAGGTGTTGCTGTGCTATCCGCTGGGCTATAGTGTTTTGTACCAGCATATACATTATTAATTTTTTCTGTGCTGGATTTTAAATCCATACCTAATAAAAAAATATATTTGCTATTACGATATGCTGCTAAACTAGCTGCTGCAGGTCCGCTACTCCAACCAGTATTAACTGGCAAAATTTTAGATAGATCGGATAGCCGATTTCCCTCCCGTGTGTAAACAACAAAATTGTTTTCTTGTAATTCTTGACTTATGCCTTTATCAACTGCTATACAAAAATGATGTGGAATATCGTAGGCTGCACGATTACACACGTATACTTCTCCGTAATCCCGCAAATCTTGTTGGATTTTTAATCTAGATGTTCCATTACCAAACACGAAAGAAAAATTTTTCATAAGTTACTCATAAAAAAGACTACAGTAAATGATACTGTAGTCCTTTTGTTTTGTCAATAAGATTAAGCAGTTACTACTTGGAATCTTCCTGGTTGTGAAGGATGGCCAATAGCATATGTGCCTGTATTAATTGCAACTGCACTTGTTTGATCATTTACCCATTGTACTCTATCGCCAACAGCAACTTGTGATCCAGTGCCTAATGCTCCAATTTCGATCCAGTTAGGACCAATTCTACCTACAAAGTATGTACCGCCTGCGCTGTCGGTTGCTGTTAATTGACATTCGCCTGCTACTAGAGCGCCGCTATTTTTTGCAACTAATGTAAGTGTTTCTGTGCCATCAGTAGTTGTTATACGAAAGCGTCTTGTTCCTTTTTGTACTACAACACTACTATTGTTTGCGCTGCCTCCTGAAACAAAACCAATCATGCGAATTTGTTCTCCTGCAGCACTATCTGCACCAATTACGCCTGTTTTTGCATTTCCGTCTACTGTCTCTGCAGTTCTTAGTGGTCTACCCATTTTTTTTCTCCTTTCAAGAAGTCCTATCCCAGTTCTCCTGGGTACGAGGTGGTGCCCCATAAATCAGTTCTACTGATATACTATTTATATAACTATTAGTATGAGTTTATTGCAGTTCCAACATCATGGATATACATGGGGAATTATTAGAAATCAAAAGTGTGCTAGTACTAGTATTTTAAGTTATATTGCACAAGTTTTGTGGAATGCAGATGCTCAGGAAATACAAACTTATAATAGTTTTCAGAAGTTTGCTCCTGAAGTATATTTTAAATCTAACAGTTTTGATGAATACCATCATAAACTTCTGACATGTGACATACGAATTGCAGTATGGAGGAATCCTGTTGAAAAATTTGTAAGTGGATTTTATCATACAATGTTTAGTCCAACAGGTGCACAAGACTCGTTGTGGCTAGGACCACGAACGTTAGATGAATTTTTATATAACTATGAATATTATTATACTAATAGTTTAAATGTAAGGGAACATTGTAGTAGTAATACGGCTAGACTGGGAAGTAATCCTGCAATATACACACATGTTTTTAATTACAATGAATCTTACAAACTTGCAGATTTGCTAGGAGCACAAACGATTGTAAATTTGAGAAATACAAGTTCCAAACCAGCATTAACTAACAATCAGACTGAAAAAATTAAAATATTATTATCTGAAGATTACCTAAACGGTTGGTCATGAAAAAGGGGAAGCATTTCTGCTTCCCCTAAATATTATGTGAGTTTTTATTAGCTAAAGCTAATGTTGCTCATTGCAACTTCGCCTAGATAATCGCCTGCGTTACCTAGTGAACTTGCTGTGTTTGATAGCTCAACGTAACCGTAGCGAGTCATAAAGCTTACTACTGGCTCGAATGTATCAGGATCTAGCACTGTACCTGAGCTCATTAGTGGGATATATGGGCAATAGAATGCTGCTGCATCTGTTTCACTTGCACCTTTATAACCAACTAGAACTGCTGTGCTATCACTTGCATATGAATCAACATAAACACGCATTGCACCGTTTAGTGTACCAACGAACTTAGTGTTTGTTGGTGCTTCAAAAGTACCTTCAGTTGTACGAGCAAATGCACTTGTGCTTGCACTTTGTAGAACTGTTAGTGCTTCTGGACTTACTACTGCAAAGTTACCAGCACCACGACGTGTGCGCTGAGCAATTTTGTTTGCTGTACGGTTAATAAGAACTGCGAGTGCTGCATGCTCATCACCAACATAAGTTGCTGTGCCTGAAACTGCTGCTTGGTTGTATGTTTCTTCAGTTGCTGCTAGGCTACGTAGTGAACCTAGTACTTCCTGATCGATTTCAGCAGTAATCTCTTGAGCAAGTGCTGCCATGATTTCTGCTTCTACATCAATACCGTGCATTGATTCTGCATCTTGTGCAGCTTCAAATGTCCAGCGAGCTTGTAGCTTACGAGTTTTTGCTTCAACTGGCTGCTTTAAGATTTGGATTGATAGTTGATTGCCACCAGTACCTTCTTTTGCTGCTGTTGTATCTGCACGACCTGTTGTTGTTGAACCTGAATATGCAGTTGCAATTTTAAATGGTGAAAGTGCTTCGTCACCAGCTGTTGTGTTTGTATCAAATGGTGCTGCTGCACTTGAAGTTACGCTGTTTGCATAACGTACACGCAATGTATGAATTTGGCTTACAGGTCCCTGCATTGGTTGAACACCAACAATTTCGTTAGCAATAACTGTTGGCATAACACGGCGGATAACTGGTAGAATTACACGGTTTAGTGTAGCTACATTACCTGCTGCTGTTGAACCTGTTGTTGCAGATTCTTTCAAGTATTTGCGAGTATTTTCAAGAATTTGTGCCATTGAACCACGGCGATTGCCTTCTAGACCTTCAAGAAGTGCATCTTTGGTATCGTTCCAACGGCTTTCTAATAGTACGTCTGACATTTTTGTCCCCTATATTGTACTTAGTTAAGCCCTGCTAACGCACGAAGTTGGAAGATATTATTTTCCCCTTCTTGGTCTTTCGCAGGTGTTTTAATTTGTTTATTACCAGTTCTTTCACTTACATTTTCTGTAATTTGTGTTTTTTGTTGTGTAGTAGTATTTTCTTTAACTACACCTTTGTTTTCCAACACTGCTGGTAAATAACGTTCAAAAGCATTTTTTAACTTACTTGTTTGTACACTTTCTAGTAAGTCACTCATAATTGCTGCTTTTTGTTTGTTAAGAGGCTTAAGAAGTTGTGTCATCATTTCATTACGTTTTACAGTTTCACTGATAATTTTAACTTCTTTAGTTTTATCCTCTAACATTTTAGTTTTTTCGTCAACTTGTTTTTTTGATTCTACAATTTCACTGTCTTTTTTCTCGATCATAGACTTTAATTTTTTGATTTCTTGATTTTCGTTTAGCATACTATTGCTAAATTCTGCTGAAAATGCTTCGAAAATCTTGCGTCCAAAGTTGTTGTTTTTTGCAACATCAATATCTTCTTTAAGTTGACTGATCTCTGACTTAAGATGTTTAGTTACTGCTTCTTCAATTACTGCACTTGATTTTTCTACAAAATTCTTTTTCAAATCTGTAAACTTTTCACGTGCTTCTTTCACTAACCGAACTTTTGTTTCTACAACGTCTTGACGATCTTGCTGAAATTCTTGAATTTCTTCTGCAAGTTGTCCAACTACAAATGATTCTAATTTAGAAATAACTTGTGCTTGTGTATTTCTATCATTGTGCAGTTCTGTAATTTCTTCACTAAGTTGTTTTACTAAGAAATTGTCAAAAGTTCCTGATGCTTCTTGCATGCGAGTTACAAATTTTGCACGATCTTCTGCTATTGCTTTTTTCTCTTCTGCAAGGTGTGCAAGTTCTGTGCTTAATGATTCAGTTACCATACGATCTAGAGCCTCAACCATTGTGGATTTGTCATGTTCATAACGACGTGCAAATTCTTCACGAAGTTCTGCTGTAACAGATTCACGAGTTTCATTCATTTTACTGTTCCAAGCTTCCTGAATCTCTTTACGTGTTTCTTCGTTTACTAATTCACTATCCAATAAAGGTTTTAGAACATCTAGCATTTTGATCTCCTAGATCTTTAGATCCCTAATAAGACGCAATACTTCGTCTTTTAGGTATTTTTGTACTTTATTATTATTGCTCGCATCACGAGCAACTTCTAGTACATTATGCCCATTGCGCATGTTTAATAATCCTTCATAAATTGCTTTAGGATATGCATTACGTGCGCTGGGTTGTGCCTCTACATCTACAGTGACAATCTCGAAATCGGATACATTACCAGAAGATTCGTTGACATTACCACTTCCTCTACTGCTAACTCCGAGTTTTACTCCACTATCCAACATGGTTTTAATCACATTACCCATTGGAGTTGGTAAAATTTTTAACTTTCCGTAACCGTTAGGACCGTCCATCCACATACTCTCAATCATATGACTAACTCGATCCAAATTAATTTTTAAATCATCTGGGTGATCTACTTCGCCAAGAACACTATTGCCTTGACTTATTTGATCCATCATCTGTTTAACGGCATTGGAAATTTCACTAACGGGGTAAACACGCTGATTTGCGTTTTTAACCCCGCCCTGAATACAAATGCCTTTCATAAAGAGATCCTTTGAGCCATCAGCTTTTTCTGTTGCTTCCACAACAATACCAGCTTCT
>CAACVD010001267.1_pt1 | contig 12137 bp, 30 predicted proteins | sample 2381771 | NCBI WGS metagenome assembly CAACVD01 (sample SAMEA5211965, study PRJEB30684) | marine metagenome | biome: Marine; feature: Epipelagic; material: Water | collected 2015-10-15 | depth 15 m | reverse complement strand
AAAAAGATAGATATTCAATAGCTTTTAATGTTGTTCCAATTGGAGTTATTGGCAGAGGAGATAGTCAATTAAAAACCTATAATTACAATGCCTAAAAAGACTGCTGCAAACATAGCTCAAGAAAGAGTTGGAATTAGATTATCCAGCCATGAAAAACTATGTGCAGAAAGAATGTTAAATTTACAAAAGTCTATAGAAAGACTTGAAAGAAAAGTTGAGAATTTAACCGATAGTGTATCAAAAGGAAAAGGAATTGTAGCTGTGCTTGTATTCTTTGGTTCTATTGGTGCAGCCATTATTGGTTATCTAAATTTTAAATAGGAAAATTATGACAATGATAAGAGAGCCTGAAACATGGCAAGAGGATTGGTGTAACTTTACACCAGATGAATTTAGATGCAGCTGTTGCAACAGACTAGAAATATCTTCTGATATTATGGATCTGTTACAAACTGCTAGAAATGAACTTGGTCCATTAACAATAACATCAGCTTATAGATGTCCAGATCATAATTCTAAAGTCTCTTCAACTGGTCCATCTGGACCTCATACTACTGGGATGGCTGTCGATATTCATGTTTCTAATTCACAACACAGAAAACAACTCATTGATTATTTTGCAACAAAAGTAACTGGATTAGGAATTGCAAAAACTTTTATTCATATTGATTTACTAACTTATGAACATGGTTTTGAGATGCGACCTAACGCATGGAAATATTAATATGATGTGGAATGTAATTAGTCAAATTGTAGGAACTGGTTTTAAAGTAATGAAAACTAGATCTGAAACAAAACAAATGGCAGCTTTAGCTGAACAAAAGCATTATGAAAAAATGGTTGAAGGCAAGATTGAATATGAGACTGCAAAACAAAATGCTATGGATAACTCCTGGCGAGATGAATGGTTTACAGTCATACTTTCGTTGCCACTTTTAATAGTATTTGGATCAGTATTTTTTAATAAACCTGAATGGATTGCCAAACTTAAAGAAGGATTTGAAACATTAAACCAATTGCCAGACTGGTATATTTACGCGTTACTTGCTGCCATCGCCAGCAGTTTTGGAATGAAGGTTACGGACCTAGCTATTAAAAAATTTAAAAAATAATAATGATTGATATAGATCCTAAAGAGGATGAGCTATCAAGATTTGCTCATTGGTATTTAACATCAGGTGAAGTTGATAAATTTTATACTCCATTAAACAAAGGTTTATTATTTATAGAAGGAGTAAGTGGCATAGTTTTATATAGATCAAAACCATATCAAGTTGAGCTATTTATTTGTCGTCCTAATTTAACTATTCCAGAACATACACATCCAGACGTTGATAGTTATGAATGTTTTTTATATGGAATGAACTTTACTCATTCTGGCCAGACTGTAATTGATGATGAACAAGCTATGCAAGATAACTCTGGTTTTCCAGCTTACGCTTATCAAACAATAAGAGTTAGACCTAATGACATACATGGCGGCAAATCTTCTAAAAATGGTGGAGCTTTTATTTCAATTCAACATTGGTTGAATGATGTAGATCCATCTCACGTTAGTTCAAATTGGAGTGGTGATAGTATGGGAGAACAACACTCTATCCAAGCAAATTTAAATGGCTAAACAAAAGTTTGTCCATTTTGTTCCTAGAGATAAACCTAAAAAAAGACCAGGTGTACATAAAAAAAATTTAAACAAATCAGAAAAACGAAATAAAAAACTCACTAGATATAAAGGTGGTGGTAGATGAAAGATCAACTTAACGTAAGTAGTTCTAGCAAAATTTCTATGCCTATTGCTAATCTTGCAATGGTCATATCTTTAGTAGCAACAGTTGTGCTCATGTATAGTTCTATGACACAAAGAATTACAAGCTTAGAGACATCAAGAGAATTGATGTTAAATGATTTATTAAAAGCATCTGACCAAAAGCCTATAGACCAAGAGCAATTTCTAATTCAGGAAGGATTGGCATCTGATCTGGAAAAAACAATTAATAGAGTTGATGAAATGATGCACAATGGAGTGAACATTTCAAGAATGATGAAGGACATAGATCGATTGAGATCAGATGTTGAGGACCTAAAAAATAAGGTAAGAGAAAATGGAAATAGTTATAGCGCTGCTGATGTATCTAGGTAATCCACCAGAATTAAAAGAACATTTATTAATGCCATCAGTATCAGAGTGTTTAAAGAAAAAGCGTATCGCAACAAGAAACTCCAATGCTGATTACAAATGTATGAAGGTAAAAGCTGTTGTTAAAGATGGTAAAATTATAAGTATTTCAAGCGTTAATTAATGGCTATTAGAAGAACTACTAAAGGTAAAAACGCTAACTACAGACCTACATCTAAAGGTGCTGGAATGACAGCTAAAGGTGTAAGAGCTTATAGAAGAGCTAATCCTGGATCTAAATTAAAAACAGCAGTAACTGGTAAAGTTAAACCAGGATCAAAAGCTGCCAAAAGACGTAAAGCTTTTTGTGCAAGATCAAAATCTTGGACTGGACCAAGAGGTAAAGCAGCAAGAAGACGTTGGAAGTGCTGATCTAAAAATCAATTTTTTCTTTTTTCCAACAGATATGTTAAATATATTTTTTAACAACAGTATCTGCAAAGTTAAGAGCATCTAAAGAAGTTTTAAATCTCTTTGGATAAAAAATTAAAACTTTAGAATTAGGTTTTGCTATCGATACAAAAAAAGATTTTCTTTGTTTTGATATTTGTATTTTCATAATTAAAAAATAATTATAAAAAAAGATTTGTCAATCTACTATCTGAGGCGGAGCTGGAGGACCTGGAGGTGCTGGAGTATCTGAGGCGGAGCTGGAGGACCTGGAGGTGCTGGAGGATGAGATACAAATTTAGACTGCAATGTGAAACATTAACTAAGCAAGAAAATTTATGCGAAGAAAAAAACCTAAAATTCAGGTGGAAGTAACTTGCGATCATTGCGGAGATAAAACTGAAACATTTGTCTCAAGCTATCCTGATTATTTAAAATTTTGTCGAATACATATTCCAGGCAAGGAGCCTGAAAAAGACTGCATGTCTGATTATTACAAGGAGAAAAAAAATGCCAAAACACTACAAAAAAAAAAGCAAAGGCAAAGCTTATTCTACTAAAGGAAAAAGCGCCTTTAAAAAGAAGAAGAAAAAATAATGAAAAAGCTAAGTAAAAAACAAAAGAAGATTGCAAAAATGGGTGGCAACAAAAAGAAAATAGATGCTGCTGATTTTAGAAAATTAAGACGGAGAAGAAAGAAAAAATAACAATTGATTATCCTATATAGTCTGGTATTATTTTGGTAATTGAAATTTGTTAATGAACCAAATCTGAACCAAATGGTCTTGGCGGGGTAGCTCAGTTGGTTAGAGCGCAGGACTCATAATTGGACTAAGGTTTCATTAATTAACAAGTTTCAGTTGTTAATACTAACTAAACAACGGATAAATGAAACTGCAAATTGTTATAAAAAATCCTATAAAATATGAACATTGGAACATTTGTAAATTGACAAATGAACCAGATTTGAACCAGTTACCTGGTAGTTGTTATATTATAGTTTGTTTAAATTGTGGTTTCATTAGAAAGGAACCATGTCAAAAGACAATATAAAAACAGTAAGCACAGTTGCAGCATTGTTTGATTTAATGCTGGACAAATCAAAACCAGAACAAAGAGAAGCTAGTGTAAAATATCGAAAAAGATATTTTGAAACTATTCCAGGAATTACATTTCCTGATGACTGGGACCAGCTCTCATTAGAAGATAAAGAAAAAAGATTAGATAAAGCTCAAGCATTTGGACTAGATAAGGACCAAAAATGAGTGATCTAAGAATTGTACCAAAAAGAAATCGATATGTTATTCAAGACTTTGATAACAATCGAAAACAAATTGGACGGCCATATCAAACTAAATTTGCCGCCAATCAACAACTTAATAAACTTGTAGCTGATATTGCAACAAACAAAGTTGTTATCTCTGATCGATTTAGATTAAGAGATTTATTTCAGCTATTTGCCAAACAAAGATTACTTGATGCAGAGACTGGAGGTAATCTTACAAAAGAAGGTGTTAGAAGATACGATGCTTTCTGGCGTAAATATCTCCATAATACTATGCCTGAGTTATTTCTGGACCAACTTAGAAATAAACACATAGAGCAATTGATCAAGGATCTCTATTCAAAACACAACCTACCTTATAGAACTGTCTGGAATATCATAGCATCTGTAAAAACTTTTTTGCGTTGGTGTATTTCAAAAGATTATATATTTAATACTCCGGTGTTGGAATTTACCTGGACTAACTACAGGCATTTACAGCCTAAAGATACAGACAAAGAACCTACAACTCTTATATCTCAAGAGCAATGCCAGGAATTAATTTACAATTTAATTGATAACAAAAATAAAGATTATTTATCTAGTTATAAATTAATGCTGTTTGCTTCATTTGCTTTTACTGGTTTGAGAATGACAGAGCTCTTAGGTTTACAGTATCAACACATAGATTTAGATAATCAATTGATCCATGTTCAAGGTCGTTATAATTACAGAGAAGGTTACTTTGTACAAAAGACCAAGAATAGAGGATCGACTAGAGCTATTGATATAGTTGATGATTTCTTGCCGTTGTTAAAATGGTGGATGTTTATTAATAAAGATCATCCAAGTAATTATCTATTTCCAGCAACAAGAGGCGCTGGACCTATATCAGAATACAGAGCTAGAAGATTGATATGGCAAACTTACGAAGAGAATAACTTAGCTGTTATTAAATGGTCTAAAAAATCTGGATCCGTTTCTTATAAAGTTATTAGTTCTCCATTTAAAGGATGTCCAACTAAGACTTACAGACATTACGTTGCTACATCATTAATCAATGCTATGTCTTCAGATCCAATGCTAAACAAAAATAATATCAAGAACGCTCTTGGCCATGACTTGTTTAGAACTACTGAAGAAATCTATGGAAATCATGCTGCTGCTTTACCTACTAATCAAAGAAAGCTTGTAAGGCAGTCTATCGGCAAAGCTATCAATCTTAAAATTAATTAGGCATCAACCATCGCGGAGGCAGTCAAATCGCTGTCTCCGTTGATCTATGTAGGATTTTTTCTGTATCTTATAAGCTCTGCCTGGAGATTTTCCTTAAATATCGCATTATCTTTCTTGAGCTTCTCATTTTCTTTTTTTAATTTATTTACTTCTTCATGTAATAAACCATTTATATATTGATGTTGCTTCTCTATGTTTTTTATCTCTCCTAATTCTTTTTCTAATTTTTTTATTTTATTATCTAATTGAGTAATTATTTCTTGATGGGTTTTGTCTAACTGTATTTTTTCTTTTGCTTTATTTATATCTACAGCTGTAGTTATCTTTTGTTTCAATATCATTTTAAATCCTCATCAGCATCAGATAACACTTCATCCATCACCAAGTCATACATTCCATTTGGTGCCTCTATAAATGCAATCTCTTGTTTTGTTTCTTTAATAATCTGTTTTACATGGTCCTTTGCTTGCTCCAGGACTGTTGTAAGATTAGGATAATTTTGAGGATATACTCCATAAATATATAAGTCATTGATGGCAGCAGCTACTCTACTTAATCCTTGATAACGTCTTTTAAGTCTCTGTACTTTACTATCAATTGGTAAATCATGCGGAATTTCACTCATCTTTTTTTCTCCATGTTGTTTTATCTATTTTTATATCTAAAGTTTTAACCTTTTGATCTTCAGGATCTTTGCCAACTTGAGCCTTCTCTTCATCAGCAAATTCTTCTTCAATTACAAACAAAGCTTCACCAGTAATTTCTTTTATTATTTTTGACATCAGTAACTAAGCTCATCTTTTTCAGCTACAGTATTTCCTGTATCTATTGTGTATTTAATTATTGGTTTTGTGTTTGTTAAAACAATTGATGCAGTTTCAATTGGTCCAAATTCATCTTTTTCATATTTTATATGAACCATATATTTATTTGCTGCATTATCTTCATTTGTGTACATTTGTTCTTGCACTTCTATTTCTACTAATTTTGCGTTAATGACTGCCATTTTGCACCTCATACATTTTTTGTTGTTGTTGTTCTATAAAAGAAGGATCCAATAAATTATCTGTTGTAACTTTGTAAAAGTTGGCAAGCAGTTTTAAGTTATGACAATCAATTAAGTTTTGACCGCTTTCATACTTTGCGATTTGTTGGTGTGTTACTTTTAATTCTGCAGCTGGAACCTTCATTGGTACATAGCTGTCTCTTCTTAATCTTAGATATTTTAAATTAGATCCAACTATTTGAGCTGTTGTCCAGTTTTGTTCAGTTTTTTTGTATGACATTGTTATCCTCCATAAATTTATTTATTTCAGTTTGAACAGTTATTGGATTTACATTTGATCTTTGCAATGTTGCTTCAAAGCAAGCTTTAGGCATTTGTTGAAACTTAGTATTTAAATCTAAATAAAAACAAGGTTGTTGATTTCTGATTTTTAAATACCAAGCTGTACTACTTATCTTTGTGTAAACTCCAGTCTCAGGATTAAAAAAATTTACTCTATTAATTGTGTGTAAAGTGTTTCTAACTCTTCTTTGTTTCATTTTTTCCATATTTTTCTTCATACTCCTTTAGTAGTTTTTCCATTTTTCCGAAGGTTGTCTCGTAATTCATTTCCTTGTCCAGGACGAACTCCAAGAATGTTTTCGATGAATTGTTCATCGTCTTCGATTTCTGATTTTTGTTTTTGCATTTCATTTGCTTTCAATAAATAATTGGCAGCATCATCGTAATTGTCTTGCTTGAAAGACCTGGATGCTCTGATTAACTTTGAAGAGGAAAATAATAAAGGTATCATCCATCCAGGAATATCTTTCACAAGATAATCATCAAGCAGTACGGACCAGACAGCAGCAATTTTTTTCATATTGCGATCGAATGATCCGTATTCCGCTTGACGCTTCTTACTTATGTCATCGAGCCTCCTATGAAGATTTCTTCGATCCATTCTTTTTAAAATCTTCGTGAGCTTTTTGTATATGAAACTCAACAGTCTTTGACATGCTGATAGGCATCTCAAATTTTTTCTGTGAAAGTTCCTCAAGCATCTTGTAGGTCTTGACGTTTATGGCTACAGATTTAAATTTTTCTGGATCCATTTAACTACTCCAATGATGCCGGATCAAAGCTTGTATCAGCTTGACCTTCTGCGAGATCAACTTTGAAAAAAGTATAGAACTCTGTACCTTCTGGCATTTTACCTTTACCAGTTGCCTTTTGTTTGTAGGCTCCAAAATTATATTTTTTACCTTCAATAACTATGTTGCCAGTCATGTCAAAAGACGTTGGTTTTTCTTTATATTTTTTTGGAAAAGCTGCGCCTAAATCTGGACGCTTTTGTTTTTCATCAGCCATTTTTAATAACTCCTTTACGTATTAGGTTGATTTTTATTTCAGTGAATTTCATAACGAACTCTTTATAAGTAAGAGGATTATTTTTATTTAAATCCTTCATAAATTTTTCGTTATCAGTTATCCACTTCTCGTAAGATCCTTGATGACTAACAGCCTCTAATTTTTTTAAGACTTGTTGTATTTTAGGATCTTGCTGCTCTATTGCAGCAGAAACTTCTTCTGCAGATGCGATGTTGTCATTAGTCATTCCTAAAAATGCTAACATACGTCCGATTGCGCTTGTCTCAGCGTTCTCCATTGCAGATGTTTTATTTATTCTTGATGCTGATCTTTGCTCTTCAGCGTGGCCTGTTGCGATAACATTACCACTTATTAATCCTGTAGCTTTCATAACTACAGTATCACTATTTGCACTTATAACTTCAGTAACGATTTGTAATTTAGCTCCAAGATTTTGTCTTGCTATTCCAACTCTTGGTGCAACTGTAGCGTAATCTTTACCATGTATATCAACAGTAACTCCTCTATCACCAAGTTTATTTTTAAAATCAGAAATAGTAGTTATTAAATCATCAGGAACTAACTTACGATTATTATTAGACATAATACTCCTATTGTAATAGCTGCTAATTTAATTTTTTTTTTGAGTGCAGCTTTCCTCAATTGTTCAGCTTTTTGCTGATCATAAAATTGTTTTGCAAATAAATTATTCCATTGGTCCATCATACAACCTTCCATAATTCTCTTGCATCTTGTAATAATTTTTCTGGAACTCCATTCCATGCAAATGGATGATCAAAGTTTGGATCCATAACTTCAACAGCATTGTCAATAATCTCTTCTCTTGTTAGATCATCAAACATTGATAAAATTTTTTCTCTTCTTTTAAATACTTGAGCCATTAAACGTAACGACTTTTTCATTCCTTCAACTTCTAACTGCGCACAGTTACTGCTATCGAAAATTTTAAATTCATTCTTGTTAGCATAAATCAAACTAACAGGAACTTTAAAATCATAATATGCAGCATACACAGCAACTTGTACGCAGTGTCCAAAATTAGCTGTAGCTGGCAAGGATGAAACTATAAATGACCTTGATCCGTCCTTTTTTGTTTTGCCAAGCTTTGACCACTTTGTTTTTAATTCGATAATTCTTCCAGGAAGGAACGCACCATGAGTTTGAGCGTCTGAGGAACCACTCTCAGAGCCTGGAAGTTTACCGAAGTCAAAGTCAATTCTGCCAACTACAGGAAGACGAGAAAAGTGAGCGAACTCATCTTCACCTGGAATTGATTTAATTGATATTTGACGTTCACATGTAACAGGACTTGCTACAGCTAATTTTATCAAAGCATCCATTGCATGTCTTGCAACTAACGGAAGCTCTTCAAGATACTGATCTTTTTTTTCACTATCTTTAAAATCTACTGGATTATATTCTTTAAAAATTTCTGTTTGTTCTTGTAAAGAATTATCAAAACTTATTTTACTATGATCGTAAGGTTGAACTTTTTTTGTATTGGGATTTTGTTTATAAATAACATCAGCTACAGCGTTAGCTAAAGTTTCACCAACTCTTTTACCACCTTCCATTGCAGAATTACTTTCTAACAATTCACGTCTCATTTTTTGAGACAGCACCACATACTTAAATAACCAAGCACCATCAGCTAGTGTGAATTGAGTAGGAGAAAAATGGTCAATTCCTAGTTTATGAGCAAACTCAGGAAGCCTTGATTTAACTGCTTCTTGCAGCGGATCTTGTAAAATTATATCATTTTTTGACATTAAAACCTAAATAATGCCTATAAATTATAAGTCAAGCTAATATATTAACATATTATATTTTTTTTAAGTATTTACGTCATTTTATCTTGCAAGTTGTTATTTTATTCCTATATTGTCTTATATATGAATATAAATATAAATAAACTCGTGCAAGTGAGTAAAAAAATTAACGACAAAGAAATTGAAAAAGAATTAGACGAATTACAAAAAGCTATTGACAGCGTTAAGCAAGAACGTCTAAGCCATGTTAATCACATCATTAAAAAACATGGATTAAGCCAAGTTGCTAAAACAACTGGTGTTAATAGAGGAGTAGTTACTAACTTAATTTCTGAAAAAAATATTACATTAGATAACTGGGATAAAATAAATGCTGCATATCCAATAGAACTGCAACAAAATTCAATGGGACAAGTTCCTATATTAGGAAATGTTGATAGTGCAGATTTTGTGAAGCCTTTATCTTTTGATCAAAAACCATATTATAATATGCCAGCTAATGATATTAAAAGATTTAGTCCATGTCTTGCTTTTTATTCTAAATATCCAGATGACTACAAAAGTTATGTATATTTTTTCTCTGCTATGAATTACGATCCAAAAGATTTTCTTCTAAAATATATGATTAATAAAAAAATTATTTTAGAAATAAAAAATTGCAAAAATACAAAAGAAACGTGTTATGTTTTTGGTCATGTATCTGCAATTGATGATAAAAGAATTACAATTATTGATCCTACTAATAAAAAAGTAAAATTTTCAGATATTTATAAAAATAAAGGTTATAAATGGTATTTATTTAGATTTATAACTGCACCTTATGGCGTTGAAGGTTTAAGCTAGTATAAGACTTTATACAATTACATATTATTGAATTAAAAATCAAATCAGGCATAAAAGTTTATATGCCTAGAGAAAAAATTACAAGTATTTTAACAACGCCTTTTTCACATTGGCATAGACAGCAACACAACGGCGTTGCTTACTTGGACCTGGATTATATTTCTGTATGTCCAGCTTGCGCAACTCCATTATTTATTGCTGATCAAATTTATAATAAAGATAACAAGTGCACACCGAAGAGTGATTGGATTAACAAACCATACAGAATTTTAGCAGAAAGAGCTAACTTAGATTTTTATACGATTTGGTATTCAGTTGATGAAAGTACAAATGCAAGAACAGTTACAAGTTTTGCAGTTAAGAACCAGTTAAAAGATTTGCCAATTAAATTTTTAACACCAGATGAGATGCTGCAGTTTCTTGAGTACAAAGTTATAAAACATATTCCAACATGCAACAGTAAAAAATATTTAGAAAAAAGAGTTACAGAAAAAAACGAATACAATAAAAATTTTAGGAGGCTAAATAAGTATGTCGAAGTTTTTAATAATTAATCCAGAAATATATAAGTTAAATTTATCAGACCAGGAATTCAGAGTTTATTTTTATATATGCAGTCAATTTAATATGAAGAAAAAGCAAGCATACGTTAGAATTGTTGATATTGCTGGCCAATTTCAGCTTACAAAAAATGAAGTAGAAAATATTTTAATTAATTTTACAAAAATAATTCATGATGGACATGCTCTTGTTTCAATAGATAAATCAGAAGGTTACTACAAATTCGATTTGCCAAGCCATCAAAAGTTTTTATCAAGTATAGGATTTGCCAAACACAATCAGGCTCATGGATTTAGAGCAATTAATGGTTATCTAAAACAACTCAAAGAGACAGCTAATAATTATTTGTTTAAGGACCTGGACCAATACGAGCTCATGGAAAAATTAGAAAGCATGAGCGTTGAAGAATTACAAAAAATAAAACCTGAACAATTACGTTATCAGTGGGTATACAAGAATGTCATCAAAAATAGAACAACAGTTTAATGAGTATCTTAGAATAAGAACTTGGATGGAAGGTGTTTTTGTTGATGCTGGAAGAGCAGAAAGATTTCTTGCTAAACCAAATAACAACAGATGTCCAAGCATGTATCAATGTTTAGAAACATACTATGACAAAAGAGACTGGGGTTATCATGTTAAACCAGTTTTAAAACTAAGAGCAACACCAAAACAAATACAAAATTATTCTACTGCTATCGATTTGTTATTAGCAATTGATAAGCTTGATGACAGAAAGATTGTTTGGTTAAAAGCTACAAGAAATTCTTATAGTCAAATAGGCAGATATTTAGGCTATCACCGGACAACTGTTAAGAGAATATATGATAATGTCTTGGATGATTTAGTAAATAAAATAAAATCAAAAAAGCTTGACATATACGACAGAAAATCTATTTAATTTAACTATCCTCAAATATTTATAAATTATAATTCACATAAGATAATCTTAGAGACTAGACAAATAAGAATTCATAGTTAAAATCTGAGTACACGAAGCAACTGTTTTTAAAAGTTGTTTACATACAGTTACTGTTTTTATTATTTTCTTATTTATTTTCTTTACATACAGAATTGTTTAGCAAGCGATATTAAAACAGTACAAGCATGAAATGGAGTAGATTAAAACTACCTTGCCAGACTTTAACAAAACAAGGTAAACGACCTTGTAGAGCACCTGGAATATTAACTAAAAAAGGAACTATACGCTGCAGAATACATGGCGGAGCAAGCACTGGACCAAAAACTCCGGAAGGTAAAAAGAAATCTGCCGCTAACATAATTAAGTTTAACAATGACAAAAGCAATAGTTCTAACAGACAAACTAACGAACAAGATTTGCCATCAGTTGATGCACGGAACGCCATTGTCCAAGATAGCGAAGGACAAGGATATGCCAAGCTTGACGAAGATTTACAACTGGATCAGTCAAGATAAAGATTTTGCAAACAAGATAGTTGATGCAAGACGTATTGGTGCACAATCTTATATTGAAGAAGCAATGGACCAATGGAATAATTT
>CAACVD010001266.1_pt1 | contig 12145 bp, 17 predicted proteins | sample 2381771 | NCBI WGS metagenome assembly CAACVD01 (sample SAMEA5211965, study PRJEB30684) | marine metagenome | biome: Marine; feature: Epipelagic; material: Water | collected 2015-10-15 | depth 15 m | reverse complement strand
ATTTTATACACGGTACCTACGCAACTACTTACCATGCTAAAAAACATCTTGAAACGTATGGAGCCAATATTATGTACGGGCATACCCACGATGTTCAACGACATACCTTAACCAAATTAGATGCAGGGACTATTGGAGCTTGGGGAATTGGATGTCTGAAAGATATGTCAAGAGAAAGTAACAAGTGGTTGCGAGGTCGTTTGCATAATTGGAATCACGCATTCAGTATCATTACCTTTTTCCCAGGTGGGAACTTCCAAGTAGAAGTCATTGAGATTGTCAATGGCAGATGCGTGGTATGGGGTAATGTTGTTGAAGGCTAATGCATAAAAGAATTATTAAAGGTATCCCTCGTTATGTGTTTGATAACGAAGAAGAGTTCAGACAATTATTTCCTGATGCAGAACTCATCAAGGATTGGCGAGAAGGACAACCCAATGATTGGGTGCTAACTGATGATGGCAAGGTTACACAGATTCTTCGTAAGAAGAAGATGAAAAACACTACCCTGAAAGCAATAGATGATTATTATATCACATTGCTTGGACCTTGTTTTCGTTCTGGAAAGATGGAGGGAGCACCCAAAAAAGATTTTAACTCATTTAAGAAAAGAACTAACATAGAAGAAAAGCCTTTGTCTTGGAGAGAGATTCGTTTTGTGAAGATGATAGCACACGGAGAAGTACCTGTTCAAGCATACTTGGAATGTTTTGAAACAAATAATAAAGATACAGCATCTGTAAAATCATCAATGCTGTTGAAACAAACTAGGATAAAAGAAGAAGTGGAAAAAGAAATAGAAGAATTACTTACCGATATTGGTGTTGATAAGAAATGGACTTTGGAAAAAGCCAGAGACATAGTAGACAATCCAGATACATCTGATGCTGTAAAGCTTAGAGCATTAGAAAACTTTATGAAGATACAAAGTATGTATCCTAAAGAAAAGAAATCAGAACAGTTATTACTTGGTCAAGCTTTTACTGGGTTTAGTAAAGAAGAGATATTACAACTTAGTGGAGTAAAACAAATTGAAAGTGGAGAACAAGAAGATTAATATTATCCCATCTGCTTCAGAGATGTCTGAAAGAGAGGAGATATTAGCAAAAGCCTACAATGACTTAATATTTTTTGGTCGTGTATTCTTACCACAAGACTTCTTACATAAATCTGAAAGTCCACAATTCCACCACGACCTAGCCAAAAAACTAATCCAACATAAACCAGGAGCACGTATTTGTAATGTAATACCTCGTGGTATGGGTAAGAGTATATTATCTAAAGCTGCTATTATGCATAAGTTTTTATTTGCAGAAACAGATAAACAAAACTTTGTAGCTTGGGTGTCAGAAGAAGGTGGACAATCCATAGACCATTTGAAATACATACGATACCACTTTGAAGAAAATGAAATGATACGGTATTACTTTGGAAATATGGATGGTGGTAGTGTAGGTAAACGATGGACAGAAAAAGATATTGTTACACCCAAAGGTGATAGAATTATAGCCAAAGGTTCTGCACAAAGACTTCGTGGTAGAGCAGAGGTAGGTGTTAGGTACACTGGTATTATTCTTGATGACTTTGAATCAGAGTTAAATACTAAGACACCAGATAGAAGAGCAGAGTTAAAGAAGTGGATTGTATCTACAGTGTTTCCATCATTAGAAGAAACACCAGGTAATGAAGGTTGGATATGGCTGACTGGTACGATTGTTCATTATGATTCTTTCTTGCAAAACATTGTAGATGGATATAATGAAGCAAAACAAAACAATAGAAATTATCCTTGGGATTTAACTTTTCACAGAGCCATTGAAGATGGTAAGCCTTTATGGAAAGACCAGTTTCCTTTATCAAAGTTAGAAAACAAAAGAAAAGAATTTATTGAAGCAGGACTTGTAAACAAGTTTGCTCAAGAGTATATGAATGATGCAAGAGACTCTGCGTCTGCTGCATTCAAAGTAGATAGGCTTCAATACTACAATCATAAGTTTGAAGTTCGTGATAGGTTTTGTTATTTAGTTGATAATGATGAAGCCATACCAATCAATGTATATATTGGAGTAGACCTTGCAGCTACCGCAACAAAGACATCAGACTATCAAGTTATTTTAGTTATGGGTATTGATGCAAACAAAAATAGATACATCTTAGATTACTTTAGAGAAAAGATACCAGCATTTGATATGGCAGAACAAATTGTTAAGATGGCTAAGAAGTATGCACCAGTTAGAAGAGTAAGCATAGAAACAGTTGCTGCACAAGAAATGGTAAGAGATATGACTAGTAGAATATCTGTGGCTGACAAAAGATTAATGCCTGGTATATTCAAAGGGGTAAAGCCTCCATATGGTATCAAGAAAGAAGACAGATTAGAAACAACACTTGGTCCTATAGTAAATTCAAAGAAGTTATATATTAAAAAACATATGACTGAGATAGTAGATGAGTTGTTTGAACATCCAAAACCAAAGAACGATGACCTTATGGATGCATTATACTATGCAGATTACTTTGCTAAGGCTCCTAGTAGCACTGCTATAGATGCTAAAAATTTTAAAGACAGGCTAGAAAAACAAGTTAATATAAAGAAAAACAAGGTTTATAACTGGATAACAGGTAGTATTGACTGATAGTTCTTGCTGAAACTTTATCAAAATTCGTAAATTCAACTCAATAAAATACATCTTTTTCTAAGGAATAATATGGAATATGACAAAAGAGCACTGACCAACCGAGAACTATTTGACAGATATAAGAATGATAGAAAGGCTTGGGAGACAGATGCTAGACAAGATTTAGATTTTTACTTAGGTAATCATTTCACAGAAACAGAGTCGCACGAATTATCAGCGAGAAACCAGGCAGATGTTCCTATGGATAGAATATCTCCTGCTGTTGAAAGATTAAAAAGTATGCTGACATCAAGACCTCCAGTGTTTACAGTTGTACCTAGAGAGGATTCAGATACGTCATTAGCCTATCTATGGAGAGAGATAATGGGATTTGCTTGGCAGAACTCAGAAGGAGACGCACAGGTTAAACAAGCTATACACGATTACTGTGTAGTAGGGCTTGGATTTTTATATGCTTACATTGATTATGACTCTGACTTTGGTAAAGGAGATGTAAAGTTTTCATACCTTGACCCGTTCAGAGTGTATGTTCCAGCTTCATCCAGAGATAGATTTTTTACAGATGCAGATAACATAATCTTATCTACAATACTTACAGAAACACAGGTGTTGAATTTATATCCAGAGTTAGGTTCAAGTGTAGACCCAGAGACTGGGGAGGAAATTGACCCATTGATTGACAAAATATCTACGTACTCTAATGAGCAAGACTATCCTGACAATATAAATAAAAACTCTTTGAACACATACACACCTGATACAGTAAGAGGATACACAGAACAAAACTATAAACGTTTTCAAATATTAGAAAGATTTACAAAAGTTAAAGTTCCTTATTATCGTTTACTTGATAGTGAAAACGGTAAAGAGTTTATTGTAGATGAAGCAGACTTCAGGATATTTTTAGAGCAAAATAAAAATTTAATTGAAGAGGGCAAGGTAGATATTATACAAGTCTATCAGAATAGAATTAAAGTTGTTGCAAGTATTGGTGAGGTAGTGTTGTATGAAACTATATTAAACACAGATGTATACCCAATAGTGCCTATTGCAAACGTTTGGACTCAAACCCCTTATCCTCGTTCTGATGTCTCCAGAGCAAGACCAATGCAACGTTTGTTAAATAAGTTATGGTCATTAGCACTATCTCACGCACAAGCATCAGCAGGTTTAAAACTTATGGTTCCTATTGGAAGTGTAGAAAATATTTCACAATTAGAAAAAGATTGGGCTAATCCAAATGCAGTTATTGAAGTAGACTCATCACAAGGTGAGCCGCACTATCCAGCACCTCAGCCTTTGACTGGAGAGTTTTATAGATTAATACAGCAATGTGAGTTTTATATAAACTTTATTTTTGGTATACCAGAGATTATGCAAGGAGTAGGAGAACAACCAGATACTGCTAGAGGAACAGAAAGAATTATAGCATTAGGTAGTGAGAGACCTAAATCAAAACTTAGAGATGTAGAATTTAGTATAAAAAGATTGGGTAAAGTAATGTACAACTATGCTAAAACACATTACAACGTGCCAAAATTAATGAGACTGGTACAACCAAATAATGATATTACAGAGCAAATGGCTCAAATATACTCTGACAAATCAAAAGTTGTGTTTGATTTAAAGAAAGATAAACACAATCTTGAGCAACACGATGTAGGTATAGAGTCAGGTTCTACACTACCTACAAGCAAGTATGCAGAGTTAGCTGTGTATATGGAAGCATTCCAAATGGGATTAGTAGACCAAGTAGAAGTGTTAAAGAAAAACCCAGACATATTTGATAAAGAAGGTATTTTAAATCGTATGAACCAAAGACAAGCTATGGAACAACAAATGGTAAGTATGTCAGAAACTATAAAGAATTTACAGGGAGACCTGCAAACGGCTACAAGAGAATCTATATCAGATAGAAAACGAACTGAAGTTGAGAAATTTAAGACTCGTTTACGAGATATAGAATCTAACGCCACTGCCGATAGGCGTATAAGTAAAAACAAACTAAACGATAAGGTGTTGCTAGAACTCGAGAAATTACGTGGAGAACTAAAAGTCGTAGAGGCTGAAGTTAAACGTGGTTCTGCTCAACCAGAGGACTAGACATCGAAGGAGTAAATATGAGTAATGAAACATCACAAACCGATACTCAAGCTGTAGAATCTATGGATACGGTTCAAGCTGGGTCTCAACAAGAAGGTACTTTAGAAGGAGAAGCAATGGATTGGCAAAATGAAGCAAAGAAGTTTCAGTCTATGTATGACAAAGCTGAAGCAGAAAAAAAGCATATGGACCAATACAAACCGCTAGTAAACTTACTAGAGCAGAGACCTGACCTTGTAGAGACTTTAAGAGATAGTATTGTCGGTAATACTGGTGAAGAAAAAAAAACTGAAACAGCACAGTTACAAGATGACGAGTTCAATCCGTGGGATGCGTACAACAAACCTGGCTCTGCATCATACGAAATGCGTGTGAAGCAAGAAGAAGCTAGAATAAATAATGCTGTAAACAATGCTATGAGAGGGCAAGAACAAAAACAGTTTATTTCAAACACAGTAAATAAACTTGAAAGTGATTTTGGTATGAATAAAGACGAAGTGCAGGAATTTATGCGTTTTGCTCAACAGCCAAAAGACAATGTTCCTCTTGATAACTTAGTCAAACTTTACAAAATGAATAAAGGTGAATACAAAGAACCTGTCATTCAAAAGCCAGACACAAGTAATCAAGCCCGTACAGCAGGAGTTTTGCAAGGTGGAAGTGTTCCTACCAAGTCTGAACAAGATGGAATGTGGGACCAAATCCTAAATGCAGCAAATGCTGGTAGCATTAGTAAAGGAATAAAACGTAAATAACTAGGAGAATAAAATGGCAATAAGCGGACAAATAAAACAAACAGACTTGACTGCTGCTACTACATCTGCTGATTATGGAGTTGCTCCAGATAGAAGAAGACTATATAACTTTTCTGATAGGATTGCTGAATTAGCACCTGAAGAAAGTCCTTTCTTCGTCTACTTGAGTCAAACTGCTAAACTTCCTACTGATGATTCATTGTTTCGTTATCTTGAAGATAGAACAAAGATTAATTATACAAGTAGAGAGTTCCTTTTAAAAGGTAATCACGATAGTTCAGCAACTCAATCTGCTGGTGATACAGTATCATTTAGTGTAGATACACCAGATGGTGCTGCTGTGGACTTCCTTGTTAAAGGTATGGTATTTGCTGTAAGAACATTAGGTGACACAGCTGCTGACGCAACATATGCAAATATTGTTGTAAGAGTAGAAGATGCACCTGTTCAAAATGCAAGTGACACATCCTTTACAGGTAAAGTAATATCTGTTTCTTCAACTGCAACCAATGCAAACAAACTTTTAGATAATAAAAGATGTCAAATCATTGGTACTGCATATGGAGAAGGTACAGGTTCACCAGACGTATTCTCAGATAGCTTAGAAGATAATTATGGTTACACCCAGATTTTCAAAACAGCAGCTGAGATTACAAACACAGCGTATGCTACACAACTACGTGGAGTATCAAACGAGTTCGAGAGAGTGTTAGCTCAAAAAATGAGAGAGCACAAAATCGACATTGAAAGAGCTATGCTCTTCAACCAAAAAGCAAGAGTTGGTGGTATTCAGTACACTGAAGGTATTGTTGGACATATTATCAAAAACAGCACAGTTGTTTCTGACAATTCTAACTTATCATACTCATCAGGTAAAGGATATTTTAGAACAGCTGCAGCAAGTGAATTAACATACGACAGACTACTAAGTGACTTTGAAGTTCTGTTTGACCCAGCAAGAGGGGGTTCAAATGAAAGATTAGCATTAGCTTCTCTTCCAGTGATTTCCTTCTTCAACAAAATGGGAGATGGTTTCTTTGCTGATAATTCAACAGCATCAACTCAATATCAAATCAATATGGATGAACTATCAGGACAGTTTGGTCACCAGTTAATGGAAATCAATACAGTTCACGGTTCTATGTTTATGGTTAAAGAACCATTATTCAGAGGACATTCATCTGGATTAATGATGTTAGCTGATATGAGTAAACTATACTACAGACCACTTGTTGGTAATGGTGTAAATAGAGATACACAAGTTATGACAAATGTACAAGGTGCAGATGAAGACTTAAGAAAAGATATGATTCTTACAGAAGCAGGTCTTGAAGTATGTCTTCCTGAATCACATTATTTGATTAACTTGGAAGGAGTATAAAATGGCTAAGAGTGCATATTTAGAAGTAAATAGTGGTGTTAGTGATTTTAAACAAAAATACGAAGAAATTGCAGCAGCTAGAACACTAACTGCAGCTGACTCAGGAAAAGTATTCGGAGTTAATCAGGCATCTGCCTATGAGATTACTTTACCTTTAGCAGCTTCAGCTGGTGCTGGTTGGCATTGCAAATTCGTTTTATCAACAGTTGCTAGTAACGCAGTTACTATTGCTAACAACACTGCCGAGGATTCAATCGTTGGTATGGTTGTTGGAGCAGATGATGGAGCAGCAGGTAATTCTGCTGGTTCTGCAGTTGATGAAATCGTATTCATTAGTGGTGCCGAACTTGGTGACTCAGTTGAATTATTTTGCAACGGTATTAATTACTTTGCAAAAGCTGTTTGTCACGATGTAGCACACGTAACTATATCATAACCTGAACCAATAAGGGTAACAGTTTTGGATACTGTGGGGTTGTTCGTATAAAGGTTCAACCCCGAAATCCAAAAAATTTAAAACTAATAGGAGAATAAAATGGCAAATTTTGATACAGTGACAAAAGTTATAATCAATGATATTAGTCCAGATGCAAGTACAGTGTCTGGTTCTTTAGCAAAAGAAATCAATGATTATATTGAAACTATAGATGATGCAAAGCTAGTAGCTACTAACGCAGTTATGTTAGACAGAAGCAGAATTGCATACATTATCATTACTAAAGTGTAATGGCTAATTGTCAGCATTGTAAAAAACCAAATAAAGAAGGACACTTTAATTGTCCATCTTGTGGCAAGAGAGCACACCCTTCAAAGTGGAGTACTCAATTTGTAGTAAGAGATACGCCAATGGCAACTGCTATTAGAAAAGACCAAATAGATTTTGGTACGACTGATATGAAAAGTCATATGGAACGAACAAAACAGAAAAATGAAGAAGAAAGAAGTAAAAAAATGGATAACCTAATATGGGGAGATAAATAATGTACGGAAAAATAAAAGCATCAAAGATGAATGGCAAACGAAGAAAGAATGCTATGAACGGTAAGAAAAAAAAGAAAGTAGTTAAAAAGAAGGGCTACAAAAGATAATGGCAAAAACAAAAAACATACCAACAAACAAAAAATTATACGCTAGAATAAAGGCAAAGACAAAACGAAAGTTTAAAGTTTACCCTTCTGCTTATGCTAATGCTTACTTAGTAAGAATGTATAAAAAAGCAGGTGGCGGATATAGAAAAGGTAAGTAATGGCTAGAAGTGGTGGGCTAACAAAATGGTTCAGTGAGAACTGGGTTGATATTGGTGCTCCGAAAAAAGGTGGAGGCTACAAAAAATGTGGTAGGTCAAAACTAAAAGCGGACAAAAAAAGAAAGTATCCTAAGTGTGTCCCAGCTGCTAAAGCAGCAAAGATGAGTAAAGCACAGATTAGAAGTGCTGTTAGTAGAAAGAGAGCAAAAGCACAAGGAGTAGGTGGTAAGCCAACAAACGTAAAAACATTTGCTAGAAAACAAAATGGAAAGAAAAGAAAATGATTAGAGGAACACTATTAGATATGATTAGAGAAAAATTCTTTAGTCCTGAAAACAGGTCTATTAATGGTGCTATAGACAAAGACGAATACAAGAAGCAAAAAGAACTTCAAGTTAATATGGAGTTTTTAAGAATGAGTGAAGGATTTGAAACAGAGGGATATGTTCCTAGAAGTGGTGAGCAAGTATTAGATAGTTCAGGTGTAACCATAGGAACTGGATTAGACCTTGGAACAAAGAATATGGACTACTTTAAAGATTTTGAAAATAAAGAAACATTAAAAAAAATGGAAGCATACTTTGGTATGCAAGGACTAGCAGCTTATAATTTTGAACAAGAAAATCCATTAAGTTTAACTAGGGAAGAAGCTGTTGAAGTAGATAATTATGTAAAAGGTAGAGAGTTAGAAAGTATTGAAAATAGTTTTCTAGCATTAACAGGTAAAGAACTTTCATCTATGCCACCAAGATTGCAAACAGTAATCGCAGATTTACAATTTCAATATGGAAGCAATTATAATAGAACACCAAAGTTTAGAGAGATTATAAAGGATATAGCAGAAGACCCACAGGATGCTCAATCTTATATGCCTTTGATGAGTGAGCTTAGAGATTTTGGTGATAAGTATGATACAAGAAGAAATAGAGAAGCAGACTTAATACAAGGATTGTATTTTGATTTAATGCCCAGTGCAAAAGATTTAATGACAGATACTTCTACAGGAAGTAATAGAACGATGGAGTATAGACCTTAATGAGAGGATTAAGACCGCAGGTAAAAAGACATACAAACGGTAAGAAGAAAACCAGACAAGGGCAAAGTCATAGAACAAAATATGGAAATAAAATGAGTACAAAACACTACAAGAAAAGATATAGAGGACAAGGATAATGGCAACATTTAAACAACAAATATTTGATATTACTGGTGATTTATCTACATCAGTATCTGATGCTTCAATAACACAATGGCTAACATCAGGTGCCAGATTAGTATTAAATGCTATGCCTATACACAAACTTGAAAGAATTGCTAGTAATGAAAATTTTACAAATACTGTAGATGTAGAAGGCAAAAGAATATTAAGCGTACTAAGAAGAGATGAAAATAATAGTGGTATAGCTATGCCTTGTAGAAAACTTCCACCGTCTATGATGGGTAAAGTAAACGATTCAAGTTATATGGAAGCAGCAGGGACAAGTGACCCAGCATATATTATTTTTGACAAAGTTTTAAATATATTTCCTACAGTGGTTAGCAGTAATCATAGTAGGCTTGTGGCTATAGACACTAGTATAACAGTAGCTCACAGTGTAGAAGTTATTGATAACTTTCCAGATGAGGCAGAGTATGCTGTAACTCTTTATGCAGCAAGACAAGCGTTGAAAAAATTAATAGCAGATGCTAATAACGATGAGGATGTAGAAATGGCTTCATCGTATAGTAACCAGTATGCATTGGTAGATGCTCAATACAAAGAAGCATTACAGATTTTAGGTATAGAGGAAATAGAAGAAAGAAAACTACAAAGGGATGCTAGATAATGTCAGGAGTAACTACTAACTGGACAAAAAGTACAAGCAATGATACGTTAGGAAAAGATAGTAATTCTACTACATCTTGGACAGAACCTGCTTTAAATGTGATAGCTATAACCTGGGCAGAGGTTTTAGAACAATTTAAATTTTGGGTAGATGGTAACTCTTTGTGGCAAGATGTGAATAGTAATTGGGAGGATTTATAATGGCAGCAATAGAATTTAGTGGTAAAGAAATACATAGTAGAGTTCAACAGGCAGTGCCTGAAGTTTCAGAAAACTATGTATTAAATCTTATAAACGAAGCGTTGATAGATTTAGGACAATATAATTTAAAAACAGAGTATGCTAAAACAAACTTAGCAAATGGACAACAATGGTATGGATTAGGCGATGATAGAGATGTTACAGTAAACAAAGTTTTTAGATGTAGTATCTTAAACTCTGATGGAGAGTATATAAGAATACCTAGATTAACAAATCAAGAAACAAAAATAACAGATACGGAGTAATTATGGCAGCGGTAGACAGCACATTTAAAGACCCTTCAGTAAACTTTGTTTGGTGGATAGAGGGAGATAAAATAGCTATAGCCACTTCAGAGGGTGATGGAGGAACAACTGAAACAGGAAATGGTAGACTAAAAGCTCCTATCATTGGTTCAGGTTCTGACTTAATTACAAATGGTATGCTTATATCTTACTATGCAGAGCCAGATAAACTTAGTTCTATTACAGGAACAATAGATTTAGACAATGCATTACAACCTGCATTGATATTATATGTAAAGGCAAAAGCTCTTATGGATGCTGCCGCAAGAACAAATAATCCAGAATTAGCTTCAATTAAATTACAATCAGCACAAATGGCTATGGCAGAATACAAAGAAATGATTACAAAGTATGGAGCAAGAAGAAGGGATAAAACTGGTGGAACACGTGGTGTTACTCCTGCAAACTTTAGATAGAGGTAAAAAATGGCTACACTAACAGGAAAAAAAATATCAGATTCTTATAAGGACTTATTACAAGTTTCTAATAGTAATGCTGGAGTTGATGGAACATTAAGAGATATAGAAGATGGAGAGGGTACAGCAAGTGTACTACAGATAAGTTCTTCTTCTATAAACATCAAAGATGATGGAGCTCTACAAATTAATGAAACTGCAGTTACTTCAACAGCAGCCGAGCTAAATGTATTAGACGGATATACTGGTAGCGTTACAGAATTAAACTACTTAGATACTTTACACGCCACAGGCGTAACATCAACTGAATTTGATTACCTTGATGGTGTTACCTCTAATATACAAACACAATTAAATTCAAAACTATCATCACACCCTAGCATATCTGCTGCTTCTTCATCTGACAATAGTGGTAGAACTTATATTCAAGACATTACATTAGATTCAAATGGACACGTTACTGGTATTGCAACAGCAACTGAATCCGTAACTGATACGAATACTTTTAGAACAGTAACTGCAGGTGGTAATACTTTAGGTGCTTCAGAAACATTAGCTTTTACTGCAGGTTCAAATGTAACTATATCTGAATCTGGTGGTGCTGTAACAATAGCATCTACAGACACTAATACTCAATTATCTACTGAAGAAGTACAAGATATTGCTGGACCTTTAGTTGCAACAGGTGGAACAAAAACAGGTATTGCAGTTACTTATGATGATACTAACAACAATATGGATTTTGTTGTAGACCACGATGCTGCTTCAAATTTTGTAGCTAACGAACATATAAACCATACATCAGTAAGTATTGCCTCAGGCACTGGACTTTCTGGTGGAGGAGATATATCATCAACAAGAACTTTAAGTGTAGACGCAGCACAAACAGGTATAACTTCTGTAGTAAATAGTAGTTTAGAAATAGGTCGTGATGCTGATAATAGAATTAAATTTGGTACAGATAACCAAATAATTTTTGAAGTAAGTGGTGGAGATAATGTTATATTTAAAGCTAGTGGAGAAATAGAAGCTACAGAACTTGACATATCTGGAGATGTAGATGTAGACGGAACTCTTGAAACAGATGCTCTAACTATTGGTGGAGTAGCAGTTGAAGCTGGTGCAGACGTAACTGATGCGACAAATGTAGAAGCAGCAGGTGCTCTTATGGATACTGAAATAGACGCAGATTTAAAAACATTTGCTTTACCTGCTAATACTACTATATCAACTTT
>CAACVD010001265.1_pt1 | contig 12145 bp, 14 predicted proteins | sample 2381771 | NCBI WGS metagenome assembly CAACVD01 (sample SAMEA5211965, study PRJEB30684) | marine metagenome | biome: Marine; feature: Epipelagic; material: Water | collected 2015-10-15 | depth 15 m | reverse complement strand
GATAATTTAAGAGGCAACCATACACCAGTTGCTATTTCCCATTCAAAAACAATATTGTCATGAGATTTGCCTGTTACATCAGATTCATTTTCTAAGTCATAAATGATTTCGTTAAACCACTTTCTCGTTGTTTCATAATTGGTACTTACTTTGAAAGCGTTATTAATAGTCAATATTCTTACTTCGTCTGATTCGTGGAAAGCTTCAAGTTCTGCAATTTTAGCATTTTTAGCTTCTTGTAATAATTCTGCACTAGTTTTTACATATTCTTGATAATTACCATTAACAACAACCATATTTTTACCCATTCCATCCTCATGCTGTTCTTTTGTAATTTCTATGTATGGAAAAGTTCCTGATTTATCAGTTATAGTCTTACTATCTTTATCAATAGTTATTGATGGATAGTTCGTATTAGATGGATAATTCCCTAATATCTGACCCGTACCCGAATTGTATTTTACTCTTATCATAATTATAATTTATATTAATAACCTTTCGCACGCCAATAAAATGCAGAAGCTTCAGGATTGGCATCGTGCCTGTTTATCTCGCATTGAAAACTAGTAGTAGAAACTGACCCTGATATTATTGTCGCCATCAACCCATTAACAGCAGCAGCTCCGATAGGAGTCACTACAATAGAGGTAACTGCTGTTGTAAATGCTACTGGAAATACGATTGTAGGAGTGTTAGCCCCCCCTGCATAAATTCCGTCCTGCTCCCTAGTGCTTGTAGAGCAGGTAGAAACCCAATTAGATCCATCAAATATTAATTCTAAACAAGAAGCCCCATCTACTAATACAATATCTTGATTAAGTGGTAACTGTATATTTCCAGTGCCATCCTCAATTGTGATAACTTGCCCCCCTTGATCTAGTAATATTTTATCCCCTTGTGAACCTCCATTTATAGTCGTTAAGGTATCATTAGAAGCTCCTTCACCAGAAATTATAGTGTAATACCCAGCATAAGTAATAGCTCCTGATGATATTGTGGCTGTCTTTAGCTGTGTGTTTAATTTGTTATTAACAATTAAATTGTTTGATTTTAAATTATCAATAATTTCTGGATTGTTTAAAACAAAATCAGTACCATCATAAATAACTTTATAATACTGATCTTGTTGCAAATCTCCAGCCTCTAAATCTAACTTAGAGCCTGCACCATCATATTTTTTAATGTTTTTAGCGCCTACTGCACTAATATTTAAGGTTGATGCTCCTGTATTATCTGCATTAACTTTGAGATTAAATTCTGATCCTGTTGCATAAGCTGTAATAGCAGGGGTTGGTGATGCTGTGTAAGTATCTGCCGAACCTCCAAGAGTTCCTAAAGTTCCATAAGAATTATCCTGCACTTGACCTAATGCGATTGAGTCGGTTCTTGCTGAGCCATTGGCCAAACCTGTTATTTTCTTACTATTAAAAGGAATATTTGCGGTAATGGTTGTTTGACCATCTTTTGTAATACAATTTGAAAGTCCAGTTGCAAAACCGTTATCTTCACCGTCCATTCTGGAAGCTTCAATATTAATTCCGTTCCCTGCATCGGTTGTCCAGTTGTAAATTCTGTTAAATGTTCCTGATCCGTTAAAAGCCATAATTTTATAATTTATTTTCTAGGTTATGTAAAATTAGTTAAAAAGTCAATTACAATCCCACCTCTTCAATGCTAATCCTTTTCTAGTTAATTTACCATTTTTAGAGGTAGGGCCTTTTACTCCTGACATTCTAGCACAAAAAGATTTTCTTCTTGCTGCTGCTGTTTTACTTTTACTTGCTTGCTTAGCAGTAACAGGTGCCTTTAAATTGCTTCCAGTTGCTTTGTTATATTTAGCTCTACCTTTAGCTGTTAATCCTCCTTTTTTGGATTTCTCGCCCCTTCCTACTGATAAATTAACTGATTTCTTTTTCATTTCTTTTTGTATGGTTTAGCTGTTTTTTTAGCTTGTTTAAATGCTTTTGCTGTTGGTGCGCCTTTAGCACCTTTCTTTCTCATAGTTTCACCGCTACCAGCTTTTATTCTTTTTCTTTTTGCGTGTATGTTCGCATATAATCCTTTTGGCATAATTTAGTTAATTGCTTGTTGCGTACCTAACAAAGCCCCTGCTTTTATTAGATTTTCTGTCACCTCTTTTCTTAAAATTGGTTTTAATTTATAAATCTCTGGGAATACTGATTGTATTATTTCTCTTTCTACTTTTGAAGCTCTGCTAGCTTGAACCCTAGCCGCCGCACTTCTTGAAATATCTGATGCTGCTTTAGCTCCAACTGTCGCACCTATTCCACCGCCTGAAACTGCTGTTCCTATTGGTAATAGTCGACTCCCCAATGTTCTTAAAGTATCCGAGACTATGCCTGATTTGGCCGCATCTTTTATAAGTTTTTGCTCTTGAGGAGTAAAACCTCTTAATTTGTTCGGATTGGTCGCAAGGGTTCTGAACCCTGTTTTTATGGCAGTTGCTTCATTTGGGGATAGTGCAGCTCTATTTATAATAGCTTCAACATCTCTTAATTTAGAAGATCTTGACCATAGATTACGACCCCTCTTTAATGCTTCGAAACCCTCTGATCCACCAACAATATCATCTTTTCCTGTTTTATCTAAAATATCTCTTAATTTTGTTTGTAATTTAGCAACTGGTAAACCTTCTTTCTTTACCCTGCCTAACTCTGTTGCGTTGTCAACAATTTTTCCAAGATATTCATCCAACGCTTGCATATCATCTAAATTAAGATTTTGATCTCTAAACTTCTCTAAATCTTTAGATATACTATTAATAGGTGATTTAGATTCTAAGGTTTTTGCAACTTTAGAAGTCGGTTTTAATTTACTTACCTCATCTAACACTTTATTTATTATCTTTCCTTTAAATACACCACCTTTTTCCTCTGCTTCTCTATAAGATTTATTTGCTAATTCTCTAATAGCACCAGCACTTGTATCTGGCTTGGTTTTTAATGTTTGTCTTACTTTAGAAATTCCTACTCCTGCACCTTTCAACAATCCACCAGTTGCCGCTCCGACTGTTGCACCTGTCGCAATTTGCCTTACTGCTTCGCCTCTAGTTCCTGATTCTGTTGGCTCTAATGCTGACATTAGTGCCGATCCTCCTGCAATTTTTGCCACTGTTGCACCTGGCACTAAAAAGCCAGCACCTATCTTAAAAACAGACCTTGCCGCTCTCTCTTCTGGTGTCAATTTCGCCTCTTCTTCCGCAATTCTTTTTCCTATTGATGCCGAAATATCTTCCCTTCCCATTAATTCAGCGACTCTCTGACTTGCACCACTTGCTAAAGACCCTAATGTTGGACCAACTTGCAATAGACCCCTTATAGCCTTTTGACCATAATCAAGAAATATATTAGCATCATCTTCTGGAGGTTGTGCAACTTGTGAAGGTTTATCTTGCCGAAGAAAATCTTCCTGACCACTTAATAAGCCTTTATTAATCAATTTTTGTGTCAACTGCTCTTTGGTAGTACCTTCTGGCACATTTTTAATTATTCTTCCATCTGGCAATCTTATATCAGGCATTATAAATTATTAAAATCAATTATATTACTATCCCCCTTATTGTCATTTATTTTAGGGGCTTCTCCTAATTTTTTAAATTCAGATTTACCATATAAATTAATAAATCTTTTTTCACCTCTTTTTAAGATTTTGTTAAACTCTGTTTTAACCTCCTTCATATTTCTTCTAAACTGTTTATCAGGTAAAGAAGGGTCAACAGCTCCCATAGACTTCTCTAATAAATCTAACTCCCTTTCGGAAACTTGACCTAATGCGCCACCAGTTTTGCTGGCATCTCTCATTGCTTGTAATGCTTGGAAGGCGGCGTTTGCTGTAACTGTTTTTACATCTTGAGTTATACCGTAAGATTTTGTACCTGATATATTTCTTGCTACTATACCACTTTGACCTATTGCGAAATCAAGGTCAGGATTATTAAGAATCTGGTCTATCTTACTATTAACAATATTTACTTTATCCTTAACACCTGCAAGGGCTGCTGTATCAAAAACTAAAGTTTCTTGTTTTTCCTTCTCTTTTTCGGCTTGTTTAGCAGTTTTAACACTTACAGGCTCTATTCTGCCAGTTCTTTCATCTAACAAGGCTAAACCTTCCGCTGTCTCAATAGTTTTTCTGTCTGGTGCGACTTGTTTTTCTATCGCTTGCCTTCCTATATCTTCTGGTATTAATCCTGCTCCAATATCAGCCTGCAACTTTCCTAATGGTGATTGCGGGGTTGGTGCGGTAGGTGGTGTTAATTCAGATTTAATAATTTGTTGCACTAAAGCATCTTGACTTGTTGGCGATAGTAAGTCAGCAAATTCAGATGAAATCCCCTTCTGCTCCAATAACAAGCCCATCTTTTGCTTTCTTCTTTCATTTTCTGCCATTAACTTGTCTCTTGCTTTTTTTTCAGCAAAAGCACCTATTGCAGCAGTTCCTAATTGTGCAGCTAATACTCCATAACCGCCTCGAGGATCAAAACCCTCTCCGCTTATGGCAGCTTGTCTTATTTGCTCTGCTCTTTTTAATTCTCTTTGTAGTAATTCTCTATTTGTTGCCATATTCTTTAAATTCAACATCAATTAAATCATAATTAACCGCTAAGAAGCCATCCTTTTCAATTACAGCTTCTGGATTACTTTGTTGCACTTCTTGAGCAATTACGCCTTCATAAACTTCTGGCTTACCCTTATAATTAAATTTATAAATATTTATACCGGATTCTGATTCGCCTATTTTAACTATATTATCTTTCAGCCTTTCGTCTGACAAAGCCATAATACCAGCAGTTCCTAATTGTCCCAAGCCGCCGATCAAAGCCTGCCTTCTTTGATCGTCTAAGGCTCGTTGTTGTAATTGTAAATTTTGCTGAGCAACTGAAGCTCCCAACATATCCACGCCTTGAAATTTAGGTTGGAATTGTCCGAACCCTACGCCTCCAACTTGACCCTGACCAAGTAAAGATGCTAATTCATTAAATCTTGCTGATCTTTGGGCTTCTGCTGTTTGTACTGACTCAAAAGATAATTGTTGTAATTGCCTGCCTTGTGATTGTTGTAATCTGTCTAATTCTCTTGCGTAAGCCTCACTTCCTGCTGGAATACCTCTATCTGCTAAAGATTGCTCTAGTTGCTCCCTTTGTTCTGTAAGAGCTGGCTCTAGTAATTGCCTTCCTTGCTCAAATCTTGCTGATGGGTCTGTGTCCGGAAGTTCTATTCCTTGTAGTTGAGATGAAAGGCTTTTTGCTAATGCCTCTTGCCTTTTTCTTTGTTCTTGCTGAAAAGGCGATTCTTCAAGAGTGATAGTGTTTGACTCAATATCATATAATTGTTTACCAGAAGGCGTTATGATATTTGGATTATTCTTCAATAAATCAGCTAAAGCATCATCAGATATATTCGGTAATGCTACTGGTCTTTTTCCTTTTATAGTTCTACCTATTCCTGTTCCTCCTTTTTTAGAAGCTGCCCCACCTGCTAGCAACCCTAAACCCCCTACTATTGCCGCACCTGTTGAAATTGCCATAATTAAATAATTTTAGTTAAATTTACCATTCCTTTTTCTGTATTGCTGTAACCACTATCTATCAACTTTCTGATAAGTGATTCATTTTTTACAGAAGAGAATAAAACATTAAAACCTTTTAGTTTTGCATATTTACTTGCAAAGTTTACTAGATGTTTAAAACATTCTTTTCTCTCTTTTTTGCTAGCTTGTTTATTAACAACAAACCATTCTAATAGTAATATATTAGAGTTTGTTTCATATAACCAAGCATTACAAATATTCTTTTCTTTGTCTGAAATCATTATGCCAAAATCTGGTAGAGAAGCAAGAGGTATTACTGGGAAATCCCAAGATTTCCACCAGTTACTTATTTCTTCATAATACTTGCCTTTTGGTATAATTTCACTTTTCATAAAATATTATTAACTGTTACACTATAATCGGTTCTAAACCAACTAAGCTGTTGACCATTTAAGGCAACAAAAATTTTCATACCTAAAGCTACACCTTCACCAGAAGTTACAACTAACTCATTTCTAATTGCACTTACAGGAGACCAAGGCGAACCCCAAGGCGAACCCCAAGGAGTGCCAGATGAAACACTACTAACATCTTGAGTAACTGCCCTAGAACCATAATCAAAACTGACTGTTGTATTTAAAACAACATTACCATCAACATTAATTACATTTCTAAACTCATTTACTACTTTTTCTTGTGGAGAGCCTAAATCAGAATAGGCTGCTTGTATCGTGCAAGGGATATTGCTCCCATTGTCATTTAAGCCATCATCTGCTTTCATTATAGAGCCATTTTCCCCAAAATACAAGTTGTTATCATACAACCCCCAAGTTCTCGCATTCATATTTGAAAACTCAAATCCTGCTCCTGTAATTGTGTTTAGACCATATTGTTTATAGGTTGTGTTCGTCGCAACTGGTACATTAAAAAACAACCAGCCACCGATTGAAGCTTTCGGATATAAAACAACCTCCCAACCATAATTTGAAGAATAAGCGTTGGCTGAATCTAAAGCAGCACCAGATAATTTCGTTTGAGAAGTTACTGCACCACCGTTTTTAAATACTTCTGAAAAAAACACAAAGTCAGGTCTTGTCATTATTGCAACATCTCCACCCACTTTTGCAACTGATCTTACACTTAATGGCTCACCTATTTTATATATACCAATTAAATTCCAATCATTGGCACTTGAAGGATTAGAGCCATCATATAATAAGGCAGTACCACTTGACATTATGAAAAGGGCATAATCATCAACACCATCACCGCCATCATGATTCCAAGTCGCCATTGCAATTAAATTGCCTCCATAAGGAGCTATGCCAGCAAGATCAAACTTATGAAATGAACCTTGGATAGCATTTGTAGATCCGTAGTAAAAACAAGAATCATCAGTTGACCAAACATAAAGTCTATTTTTATGCACATTGCAACCGTCTAATTCTGACGGTGTTAATCCTGAACTGTGTATGGTTGAATTGCTTAATGTCGATCCGTCATAAACTTGCGGCGTGTCTGCTCCATTAAATAATAATAGGTTGCCATTCATATTAACCGTCTGCCATCTAGCATTTGTGAAACCTGATCCTAAATTAGATATTGAGGCAGGATTTGTAACATCGTTTATCTCGTCTGAATTTGCACAAATAAACTTTTTAGTTGCACCATCCCTTAATTCTGCTAAAGTCTCAACATTACCATTTAATCCCGTTGCGTATTCCGAATAACCTTTTCTTGTTACTACTTTACCTTGAGATGGAAACCAATTTTCCATTTCTGGAGCATCGGTTGCCTCCATTTGAGATAATGAGTCACGAGTATTAAGACCACCAGTTGGAGCGGCGACATTAGTCCTTAATGCCTGCCCTACTCTTTCTTGTTGTAATCCTGGATATTGTCTTAATAATTCTAATACCATTATGATTGATTTATAATTTCAGGATAACCAATTTTACCATTTCTTAGCCTTGTAACTGAGTGCCTTATGGTATGCCTACCAGCATTTATTCCCACTCTTTCAGCTAAGGCTAAATTTGCTTGCCTTTGATCTTCTGCATAAGGTCTGCCTTGTACTTTTAACAAATTCCAAGTTGCATCTAATTTTAATATAAATTCATCTATTACAGGCACATCAGTATCAGCAAGCCAGCCAGATTGACCAGTTCCGCCACTACTTTTAACAATGTTTTTACTTATATACTCGAATACATAACCATCTGTACTTGTTGGCGTAGGAAATATCAATATTTCATTACCTCTAAACCTGTAATATTCATTAATTGCACCAGAGCCAACAGTACTATTTACAAGCTCCCTCCAATCTTCCGGAGATATAGAGCCAATCATCTCTTCTTTGTCGGTTGTATTCCAGAAAGAATTGTTAATTATTCTATCAAAATCAGTAGGTAATGAATAATTATTCTGAGATGCAACTGCATTAAAACTATATTCTTTTGTTAGTTCTTGCCAATCATAAGACCTTGAAAGGTTTATGATTGATCTTTTAAGCACCTCCAAGACTTGAATTGCAACAGGTTGGCTATTACCAATAATCGTGCTTGGTATTGTTGCAGATTTTGTTTGTTGTAATATCTCTTGGGCGATGCTTAATAGTGTCATTATTTTTTATTTAAAGACTGTTTTAGATCCTTAAAAACCTGGTAAGAATTAGGAAATCTTATGCTATCATGCACTAAAAAACTATCTCCCATATTATTAACAAATCGTTGCTCGCTAGCTGGTCGAATTAATTTAGTGTATTTGTCATTAGATCCGTAAATAGAAATATATTCTTTTACTATCGTACCATTCTTTTTAGTCTCAATTTCTTTTTCAAAAAACGCTACATTAAAACTATTTTCTTTGATATGCTTTACTTTATCTAAAGTTACAATTTCGCCTTTCTTAAAATCTTGTTTAGTCATATTATATAAAATTGCACTAGGGGAGTTACCCCCTAGCAGTTGATTAGTTATCTTTACCGTCAGCAACCTCAGGTCTAGCAATTTCTAATTCAGCTAAACCAGTTGAAGGGGTATCAATAGCAGATGCACCTTTGCATCTTCTAATATAGTCACCAGCAACGTCAGCATCATCAATTGTGCCTGCTGTTGAAGTTAAGTAACAGTCGGCATTATCAGCAAAAGATGCGGCAACCTTGCCAACAGCTTTACCGCCGATTTGATACCAACCATATTCATTAGCAACAGTTGCAGCCATTGCAAAAGCTACTGGACCAATAGCATTAGCAGATGCTAAAGTTGTTGAATAATCGTCGCTATTATAAACAACAGCTGAACCGATAGCAGTTGAAGCAACACCTTTTAGGTAAATAAACTCACCAACACCATAATCAGTATCAGCTTTATCTATTGCTTTAATAATAGTACCTAAAGGCACATTTTTAGTTGAAGAATTTTCATCAATCTTTTGATTGTAGATTGTGATTTCTGTATTTTTAAAATTTGACATTTTTATAATAAATTGCGGGAGGTTTTACCCTCCCTTGTTAATTAGTCGATCATTACACCGTGTACTCTTGCATTATCAATAGTAAGGTTCATTAAGCCTGTAATTGGTAATACATAGACATCTTGATTAACTGGTCTAGTTACTTCTCCTCTTTCTAAAAAGTCGCCTAAATGCTTTAATTTAACATGACTAGTATTTAAGAAATACATATGATTAGCTGGACATTCTGGATCATAATAAACCTCCGCTCCTTTGTACTTTAATACATCGAAACCTAATTTACCTAATCTGCTGTCAGAAATTCTTTGGATAGTTTGTAAAGAATCTTCAAAGAAGCCAAAATTTATATCATCAGCAGTAATTAAGTCTGGTTGTTGGCCAGCTTGTGCTTGGCATCTTCTATATAAAGAGTTCATAGCAGACTGAATAGTTGTAGCTGATTTAGTTACAGACTCAACAGAAAAATCATAAAGTTTGTTTCTAAAGAAAGTACCATCAGTAGTTGATCTATCAATACCACCTACTGTGCCAGTTGTCGGATCGTCAGCAACTAATAATTGTAAACCGCCGATTTCTTGACCACCTGTACCAGTACCATCAGAATAGATAGCTGTACCAATAGTATTTTTTAATGAATTTTCTAAGTTTTTAACTTTTTCTTCCATTAAATTAACAATTCGCTCTTTTCCTGCGTTTTGCTTCATTTCTTTACCAGTCATAGTAATAGTACCAGTGATGATTTTTTGCTCAAAATCAGCAGCAGTAATTACATCTTGTGGAGTAGTGTCGAAAGCGTCATATTCACCTTGGAATTGAACTGTGCCATTAGAAGCGTAAGTTAAATTCTCTCTGAAGTTTACACCACCAGATTCACGAACTACATTTCCTGCATCGTTTAATTTTACTAATAAAGGGTGAAAGTTTAAGATGTTGTCAGTAACATCTTTTTTGTAGTTATTGAGTGTTGTTGTCAATAACTGCGAAATATTAGGATTTGCCATTGTTTAAATCTATTAAAATTATTATTAAAATAGATGTTTAAAACTATTCAAAGAGTTTAGCAATCGCCTCAGAGTTTTTTTCTTTAGCAGATAAATTCCTTTTACTATTGGTTGAATTAGGAGAATATTTTTTATTATTCTTTACTTTAGCAAGAACTTCCTTTTGTTTAAGTTTCTCTTTTAAAAGTAATTCTTGTTGTTGCTCTTCTGCCAATTCATCATCAAGTAACACCGCTTTATTATATGCCTTTTCTAAGGTCAGTGTGCCATTTTGATCTGCTTGAAACAATAGAGCCATATTCTGCCTAACTCTTTCAAAGTAAGGATATCTTAAAGAGCCGTCTTCATTTTCAGATTGTGCAAAAGCTGTTAATTCTTGCTGAGCAGTCTGAGCCTGATTATTAGCTTCTCTATCTCTTAACTCTTTTAGTTGTTTTTCAACATCTTCAAGTTTTTTCTTTTGCTCAAGCTCTTGCTCTGTAAGATATTCATCCTCATTATTTGCAACAGGTTTATTCTGCAAGGAAGTTAATTCTTCCAGTTTAGCTCGCATTTCTGCCAACTCTTTCCTAGTATTCCCCAGCTCAAGACTTCTACGATCAAAATCTACTCTTCTTTTTTTTGTAGCTTCGATTGCTTCTTCTCTTAATTCTGGGTCTTTGATCTTTTTGACAAGTTCTTTTTCTTCCTTAGTCCAACCGCTAGTCAGTTTAAGAAATTTTAACTCCTCTTCTGGATCTTCCGATTCTTCAACTGTTGCATTTTCTGCATCAGTTGCCTCATCATTTTCGTCAATATTATCTTCTTGGACAGGCTCTTGATTCTCAATCTCTTGATTCTCTTCTTGCTCTCCTAGAATTTCAGCTATTGATTGGCTGTTTTTCTCTATTGTATCTGTCATAAAAATATATTTAGATAAAATCTAGCTGTATTATAGGTTATGTAAAATTAATTGTCAAGGTTATGTAAAATTAGTAATCTTTTATATGGCAGTTGTTAGCTTTTAAATGATCTAAATAACCGCCTTTTGTTGTGTAAACTCTTCCATCAACTTGGCTTTCAATTCCTCCGTGCTTAGAAATATAGCCATCAATAGTCAAATCTTCTCCACAAGCGGGCATCTTTCTCTGTTTTGATGCTCCGTTTCTTCCGTAGCCATCAAATACCCACTCTTTTTTTCCGTCTATGATTTTTAAAACCTTTCTAGTCATTTCTTATTTCTTCATTAAGTCTTTGAGTTCTTGATTCGATTATCTCTTCTGGAGATGGCGCTACTTTTTCTAAAACTTTTGCTTGACGATCTGCTGCTTTGTTTGCATCTTCAAAATCAATCTTATCTTCAAATTGTCTTTGATTCTGTAACACTCTAGCCTTTTCAATATCAATCTTTTGTTGCTCTAGGTTAATTTTAGCTTTCTCACTCTCTACCTTAAATTGAAATTCTCTTTCTTGTCTTTCATTTTGAGCTTGTGCTAATAATTCCTCTTGCGATGGCTGTTGTTCCTCTTCTTCATTTGGCTTTGCTAGTAAAAATTCTTCTAAATTTCTACCTACTTTAAAAGGTCTGGCAATAAATCCTAAAAACTCATTGAAAGCTTCTGGCTGTATGATTCCAGCTTGTACTAAAGGTGTGAATTGTCCAGCGAAATTAGTTAATGTTGCTATAAATTGTATTCTATCATTTTTATTTTGTTGTTGGTCAACCGAGATAGTAGAATCAGTTTCAATATCAATAGAAAATGATCTTAAGGCATCATCTTTTAAAACCTTGTCAACTTCTTTTACTTGGTCAAGACTCATTGCGAAACCTTTCAACTCATTTTGAGCAATATCCATGGTTTTATTGAAGCCGATTTCCGCTTGTTGTTTTAAAGCTTCTACTTGTTGCACTCTTTGCTCTCCTGTTATATTTTGAGGTAAATTATTAATAGCCTCTTGTAATAACATATTTTGATTATCTTGTGCAGTTTGTGCTATTGACTCCAAATCCACTATCTGACAATTTGTAATCTTAACCAACTCTTCTATTGTGTAGTTTTCAACGATTAATTCTGCCATAATCTCGATAGTATCACGGATTGCAATCTCATTTGCTCTTTGTAATGGTTGTATTCTACTAA
>CAACVD010001263.1_pt1 | contig 12146 bp, 12 predicted proteins | sample 2381771 | NCBI WGS metagenome assembly CAACVD01 (sample SAMEA5211965, study PRJEB30684) | marine metagenome | biome: Marine; feature: Epipelagic; material: Water | collected 2015-10-15 | depth 15 m | reverse complement strand
TTTCCTACCTTTGGCATAACTATCTCCTTACCATTTAACTTTGTTAGCCCAGTATGCCGCAGACATATTGCCTTTTGCAATGTTCTTACGATGCCGAGCTTTGAATGATTTACGTTTCATCTTCATACGCTTTGACTCACCCGCTTTGGGTTTACCTGCCGTAGAAGCTCCTTGTTCTCCAAAGCGAATTGTCTTTGTTTTCGTACCTGATTTAGCTACGACAACGTGCGACTTCTTAGGGTGGTTAGGGGTACGCTTGGGTTTGTTGTAACCACTCACACCTATGCGTTTTAGTAACGACTTACTCATCTGTACCTCGCTGTTTTTTTAGCAATCTTCTTGGGTTGCTTAACGAACTGCTTACCCTTTTTTGTTCCCGCACGTTTGGCCTTCGATGTTGCCGCATACTCAGCAGGGCTAAGGGCTTTGATCGCAGCTTCGGGTAGGTAACGCTCACCAGTCTCGCTAGACTTCTTGCCAGACTTAGTACGCCATTTCTGTTTTGTCCACTTCTTCAATGACTTCTGTGATGGCTTCATCGATACCCTCCTCCTGCTTTCTTATATCTCATAGCCAGTAGCTGTGCCTTACGAGCCGACCATTGTCCGGGTCTACCACCCTTGCCTCCTGCCTTAATAGATTGGAACATACGCTTACGCATTGTGGGCTTAGTGTAGTTGCCAGCTTGATTAACTTTGGATGTGTACTTCTTCTTCACTTAAAGAGTCTCCCACTCAACAATGCTACACCTGCTAATACAATAGCTACAAATAACGCACGACCAATCATCAACGAAGTTGTGTCTACAATCTTTAGTATCTGACCAAGAATAGGTAGGTGCTTGCTTTCTATATACTTAGATGCAGTCTCAACCCATTCTTTTTCTCTTACGCTAAACTCTCCGTCTTGCTTCATAATCTTTTCCTTAGTCCGAGAACAAGACAACAACCTAAAAGAACCATAGTAACGCTATAGGCTTCTGGCACATTGCAGTCTACTTCTTCGTTAAAAAATTCAAAAATTTCCTTATCTTGCTTCCCTTTGGTAAAAACATAGTGATCATTGACAGAATACCAAGAATCCCAATCCCAATGACTATCAGGTTTTCCTTTATTGCCTCTATAATAATCTTTAAATAAATCATATTGCGCTGGCTTCTCTATTTTGGTTTCGTGCGTCTGGTGTTTTAATGGATTCTTTAATCCCATCTTGTGCTGCTTTCTGTTCAGGCGTTAATGCTTCGTATGCTTTCTGTCTCTTGCGTTCTTCCCCAACCTTAACTCCAAAGAAGGATGTGGTGGTTGGTATGGCCACACCTTCATACTTACTTCCTAGGGGCGGAGTAATAGTACCTGTCTCCACTAACTCACTTACCAACGGCTGTGCGACCTCGACTGCCTCAACCCAATTATCAGCGACCGCATCGGCTTGGAAGTAGACTCCACTACCCATAGCTATACAGCCACTCATTCCTATACTCTGAGCCTGTGCTACCACAGACTGTACTACTGTCTCTCTAGCTACCGATTCGGTGGCAATGTGGTCACGAACATCGAAAGACTTGCGAGTGCCTTCATCAGAGCTATAAACATCTCCTTTAGCACCCGACCTAGTGATCGTGCCTTTAATAATAACTTCTTCACCATCTGAAAAATACTCACTCATCTTCCGTTGGGTAATCCCCACCTGCTAGTAAGGTTGCTCGATCTGCAATAGTTAAAAAATCTTCTATGGTATAACCCTTAGTATCTAACCAAGTCTCCCAATCCTGCAAGTCATCGTAGGTTAAAGCTGGTGTGCGATAGTTCTCAGCTTCCATAGCAGCAAGGCTAATAATAACCTTAGAGTTATCAGTAGAATAAGTTTTTCCTATACTGTACTCGCCTACATTCTTTTGACCATCTTCTTTAGCAGACCAGTTAGCTCCTTCTGGAATTACTTCATCAAGAAAAGATACGGGTACTTCTAAGAAAGCGTAAGGAACACCATTACTATGTAGGAACTTATCATATTTATTGCTCATATTCTTGTCCCCCAGAATGTTGCTAAACCACCAGAACCTGTAGTTATTGTGCCGTTGTTTCCGTTTCCTGAATTATCTACTAATGTGGTAGTTCCGATGTTAGCTTGAAAATCTACATCAATGAAAGAAGATTTAACAGAATGAATATGCCCTAAATAATCATCAAAACCCGCTTGATCTTCACCAACTTTAACAGGTCTACTTGCTCCAGTATTAAATATATTTGAAGCCAAGCCAGTTTTAGCAACAGTTTCAATAGTAGCCCCTGTATCAGCATTAATAAGAACTAACGTAATTGTACCTGCTGAAGAATCAAAATCATACGTTACTTTGTATTTAGTTCCATCTGCAACGCAAGTATTATTAGCTGTTAATACGTTTGTAGTAGCACCTCCGTTGCTTCTAGCAAATACTCTATCGTGTAGACCATCCCAAGTTATTGAATATCCAAAAGCACCCGCAAGACTTCCTTGAGAATATAAAACACCTCTATCTGCTTCATCTTGTGGTGTAAATACTACTTCAATAGAATCAGATGCAGGTATAGCGTGTGTTCCAAAAGCGACTTCGTCACCTACGCCATCAAAAGTGCCAACCATATACTTATATTTTTGACTGTATGGCGAACCAAAAGAACCAAAGCTCGCTCCAAACGAACCAAAGTTCATTACACTTCTCCGAGTGACACCACATTAATAATCGCAGAGGTAGCAATACGCTCACCCGCACGAACAATCGTAGTGTAAGAACTCCCAAATGTAACTAGCTTGCCTAAGCTGTATCCAGTACCACTTCCGTTAGGAACAGTAGATGTTGCGTTGGGTGTTACTGAAACATACGCATCTGCTGCTGTTGGTGTAATTACAACGTGACGATCACTACCTGCATCCCATACAGTTGTAGATGCTGCCGCCAAGTTTTGTGCTTGAGATGCGTTTAAATGTGCAAACTGCATCTTATTTTGGTATCTATCTTCTGCTAACATTATATCTATCATACCTTACCTTACCTTTGTGTTAATTAATATCCTATACAAATCCAACTAGCTCTCATACCAGTTCCACTATTATTACTATAAGTACGAACTCCTATACCAGTTTTACTTGGAAATGAACTACTTCCAACATCTCCCTCAGTTGCACTACTTATACTAGCAGCTTCTGCCCCACTACCTGCATTTACCATTGGACAAGCTATAGCTGCAACAATTGCAGTAGGAAACGCAGCAGTAAATGTAACAGCAACAAAACCACTACCAGCCGTTGCTACTGTTCCATACTTAACGATTAAACCGCTAGATTGTCCTGATAAAGTTGGAAGAGTAAATGAACCTTGAGTTCCATTATCTGCCACACCACTTGTGTGTGCTGGAAGGGTTCCACCTATTGCATTTAAAGCAGTTGTTACAGCATCTACATATGCTTTGATAGATTGCTGAGAGGCAACACCTGTAGCATTATTTGAAGCCATATTATCTTCATCTAAAAATGCCAACTCTTCTATAATACCAGAGCTTGCTGTTGTTCTCCCTAATACTTTACTAGTAGCAATGTTTTGAATCTTAGCCAAAGTAACAGCATCATCTGCAATATCATCAGTAGCAATCGAACCATTTACAATACTAGCAGATACAACTGAGTCTGATGCAAGCTGGTCTGCCCCTATAGCATCATCTGCCATAAATGCCTGTGTAACACCATCATCTTTAAGGCCTATTTGACCACCAACTAACTGCAAACCACGATTAGTATCTACAGCTGCAGAGCCAGAGACTGCTGAAAGCGTTGTAATATCCCCATCACTATCAAACCCAAGAAATTTATTTGCTCGATTCGCTGATGAATCAGTTACATTATAAGTAATAGTGTCTGAATCTGTTGAGGGAAATGTAACCGTTCTAGTAAACTGGTCGTTTTGCTGTTGATTCTGTGCTACAACTCGGTCAAGCGCTTTGTTTAGTGCTGTTGGGTCAATGGTTGCACCTTCCTGCAGATCGTACTCTTGAGTGTATGCAACGTCACGCTCAACAACATAAATATCATTTACAGTTGCACCTGAGCCTATAGTTATAGTAGCACCCTGTGCTGGGTCACCATTAGTTGCTGTGACTTTAAATTGATTTACTGTACTAGGACTATCGGCTGGTGTAAGTGCTGTAATAGCACCACCAGAAGCAGCCTGGCGAGTAACCTTTATGTCGCCAAACTTTAAAGTAGTTCCTGAGTCAGATGCTCTAGTTGCGTTAAAAAACGGAATCGTAAATACGAAAGCCGTTTGCGATGCAGTAGCTGTAAAACTCTGCTTATTTGTTGTACCAGACAATGCCATAACCAAACCTCGCTTGTTGTTATATTAAACTCTTTATAATAATGTCAAGATATTATTCAGAAAATTTTTGTTTTAATTCTTCTTTCATAGCTTTTCTTGCTGTTGGAATCCCTCTTAATATATCAATTTCTTTTTGTTCTTTTTTTGATTTTATTCCTAATTGTTTTTCTAATTCTTCTGTTTCTCTTCTTTCTCTTTGTTGTAATTCAGATATTTTACCTCTACCATAACGATAATAAATGGGATTACCTAATAATGGTAATAATCTAACACTTCTTAGATCATCAAAATCTTGATCACCTTTTTGCCAGCTTTGAAAATCAGATATTGCTTCAGGTGCTAAAGGTATTATAGGAAGAAATCCAGACATAAAATCTTGTAAATCAGTAATTTCTGATAATTGATATCTTGAAAGGAAGAATAACTTTAATAATTCATCTGTTACAATTTCATCTACATCTATTTCTTTATCTCTAATAAATAAATCTTTTATAATTCTAGTCGAGGAGTTACCAAGTGTTAATATTGTTGCTAATGCAATTAAGTTATAAAGACCTTGACCAAATAAAATGGCTCCCTTTTTGCCTTCTCCGATTGCTATTAGTTTTTTACCAGCGTTCATTTTTGTTACGCCATCTTTTCTCATAATTTCTAATGCAGAAAGACTCCAGTTTCTTAATGTAAATAAAACTTTTGCTGAATTATCTTTCATTTGTGCCGGGGTCATTTTACTTTTTGTTAAAGGTTGAACCTCAAGCAATTCGTTCATAGCATAAACAAGAGCTTCTTCAGATTTTTTATTATTTTTAATGTCATTAAATAATTTTTGTTGTTCTTTTTTACTAAATAAATAATCTAATTTATCCTGTGTGCTAGATTTAATTTTTGTTTCTACTTGTTTTTTTAAATTTTCAATAGCACCATTTATTAAAGTTTCTTTTCCTAAAGCATCAGCTTTTTTAAATCCAGTAATATCCCAAATACTATCTACAATTTTAGGCAATCTAAAATTATTTCTTAATTTTCCTTTTTCAAAAGCATTAGAAAAATTTTCAATATAATCTAAAGATAATTGTTTAATACCTAAATCTTCTACACTAATTTTATTTTGATCTAAAGATGCTGTAGAAATACCTTTTATAAATTGTTTTGGATATAAATATTGTGCTATAGCTAAATCACCCAACTGTGTTAATGTGTTATCAAAATTTGATAAATACAATAAATTTGCTAAAGCTTTATAAGTTTGGATTCCCTTTGGAGTAGGCTGCATATTAAATCTTAATTGAAATAGTCTCTTTAATTCTAATATTTGATTATCATTTAACTTTCCATCTTCAATTTGATTAAATAAAATTTCACCAATAGAATCGGCAGATTCAGATAAAGACTCATTTACATTATAATCTACATTAAATAAATTTTTTAATTCTATTTGATCTACTGTATCTGATATGTAATCAAAAATAGATTCAATAGGATCAGCATAAAACTCTAATAAATCATCTGATATTTTTTCTATTTTTCTTTGTTTAAATTTTGTTGGGTCTACAGGTTTATATGTATTTTGCATTACACTATTAGCAACTACTGCAGATTCAGTAGCAGTTAAAGGTCTACCTATTTTAGCTTTTTGCTCATTAATAGCTGTTGTAATTGCATCAGTTTGTTTTTTACCTAAAGATTCTGAAAAGTTTTTATAATCAATAATTCTTCTATGATAAAAGTTTTTTCTCTTTTTGACTTTTATTCCAGCTTTAATTTGTTTCTCGTACAAATCGTTATAAACATTAGTAAAAGAATCTATTGATTTTTGAGAAATAAACTCCTTAGCTAAATCAAAATCTCCATTATATAAATGTTTTTTTAGTTGAATGTAATTATTTGGATTACTTTCAACAAGTGATTCTATTTCATCCATAAATGGTTTTAATTGTTTAAAATAATTATTTTTATTTATATTAGTAAATGTTTCAAATTTTACCATTCTCCCTCTTACTTTAGGGCTTATGGTTTCTACTAATGAAAGCCACGGAGTTGTGTAACTATTTTGCAAAGTGCTTTTTGATTCTTGAAATATCTTTTCTTGTTTATCAAGAGCATCAACATCTTTATCTGATACAAAAGTATCTTTACCAATATCTGTATTTTTTGCTATATCTTCTACTTTATCCAACAAAGGTTTTTTCTCTATTACACCTTTAAATTTATTTTCTTCAGACTGTAATTTATTAATTAATGATTCTTTAGACCTACCCTTAATACCTAATTCGGTTCCTATTTCTCTTAATTCTTTAAATGATAATTCATTATAGTTAATTAATTTTGCAGGTTCAGCTACAGGCGTTGGTTCTGCTACAGGTGTTGGTTCTGCTACAGGTGTTGGTTTAAACGAAGTATCTTTTATTTCTTTTAATTGTTTTCTGTTAAATACAGCAGTTGTTACTCCTGAATCAGCGGCATCGCGATATATAATTGAATCATATTTTAATTTTTTTAACTGTGGAATTATTATTTTTTTCCAAGCAAGTAAGTGTGGGTTAGTAGTTGTCATCCAAAAATATAACGTATCAACTCGTTTTGCTTCATCAATTATATACAAAGCAGAGCGATCTTTTTTTGCTTTTAAACCTGCAATAACATTTAGTCCTTCAGGTGTTCTTAAATCTAAAGTATTTTTTAATTCTGCTTTAAATAGTTTTACTTTTTTTACGTCTGCTTCATATTGACCGCTGTCATAATACTCCATTGCCCTTTCCTCAGACTTTTCTGGAGTATCATTTCGTACATCACGAAATTCTCGTTTTTTTGCATACTGAGCAGCAATGTAAAGCTCTTTAGTAAGAGGCAGTAAAATATCTTCAGTTTTTAAAAATTTTCTCGTTCCAGTTGGATCATCAGCTCTGTAAAATATAGGTTCAGTTTCAGGTAAAAACGGTTGTCTTCCAAAAAATGTATCAAATTTTTCGACTGTTGGTTCAGCTATAGGCGTTGGTTCAACTACAGGTTGCACATTAGCCATATCAACAGACTTTCCATCAACCATAATATCTTGCGTAACACCTTTTACATTAAGTGCAAAAGTAACTTCGCCTTCAACCCCATCAACTAATACTTTATCACCAACTTTATAATCAGCTAACTCATTTAAAATTAAATTATCTAATTGTTCATCAACATATTCGTTGTATTCTTTTACTGATTCGGGTGTAGGGCTTTTTAACATTGTTGACATTTTTTCTTTCCCCTCAGTATCATTAAGAGGAATTAATTTATTATTTTCAACAATAGCATCTATTTCTTCATCAGTTTTTTGCTTTCTAGTTTTATTAGCATCACCAAGTGTATAAGGAATAGAAGCAAGTCCAGCTACGCCACCATCCATTATACTACCTACAATAGTAGATAAAAGAACACCATCTCTTAATTCAACATCATCACCAAAAGCTAAGTCAACAGCATTATCACCAAACTGAGATGTTCCTTCCGATATACCACCTCTAGCAACCGCAGTTAATAATTCTTTTTTAACATTATTTGATATTTGTTTTTTAGTTATATCGCTTAAAATTTTGCCGGTACCTATGCGTTCAGTTAATCCTTCTATTGTAGCTGTAATCATAGGATCAAGAACTTTACGCTCTAGCGATGTTTCCTCTCCTAAATCAGCTCGTTCAATAGTTGCTGATCTACCAGCTTGAAATGCAATACCAGCCGCAGGACTAAGCCCTAAGGATATACCTATTTGAGCTGCTAACGCTGGAGTTTCAAAAGCTATGGCATTGCCAACAATTTTTGCAATAGACTCAGCATCACCATCTTTAAATGCTTCTTCGATTGTTTTGCTACCCTGATATTTAGCTTGTATTTTTTGAGATTTAGCTATTTGCTCTTTACCAAACTCAGACGCTTTAATAGATAAATCAGGAACAAACTCTTCGGCTTTTTTTACAACTCCGTCAGACCAATTTAATGGGTTAATTAAAATATTTTCTTTTTTTAAATCTTTTACTTTTTTAAAGTTTTCTATTCCTTCTTCTGAAACTCCTGCAAAACGCCAAACATTTTCTTCAAATTTAGTCATTAATTTATTAGCCTCTTTAACCATTTGAGGCACTTGTGCTGGCATATTAGCTAGTTGATAGGCAAAGTTTTTTAATACATTTTCGCTATATCTCATAGCCTTGTTATAAGAATTAGCAAAACTTGGTGTGGCTTTATCACCATACTCTACAGCAATTTCTGCTAAAGTTTCTGAGGTATTTAATTTTTTTCCATTTTTATTACTATAATAATTATTTGCTTTTATTAATTCTAAGTCTTCTTTATCAAGATATTTAATAGAAAGATTTTTTTCTTCTTTATCCATATAAGACAATGGATCTATATATAAAGCTCTTTGTGCGGCAATAGGATTAGGTAATGATACTTTGCTCCATCCCTCAGGAATTTCATTAGAAACTTTAGTAAATGTATTAGGATCAGCCATTAATATTACTTCCTAAACTGTACACCATTAACCATTATAATAGTACCCGGCATAATGTCATCTGGAACATCATTCCAAGAATTATAATTAGTAAATGCTCTAGGGTCTGTGGTAATTTTATTTTGACTTACATCAACTTGCAAGGCTGCTTCCATTAAAGATTTTCTTTGCAATCCTATTAAATTTTGCTTTTCCCATTCTCTACTATCTTGACCGCCTTTAACAACATTTTTATTAAAACTGTTAATTAAAGCTATTTGTGTATTTATATTTTTTCCAATTTCTTTTTTCTTTTCAGCTGTTTTCATATTAAATTCAAAATAATCAACAATCGATTGAAAAGTTTCTTTTTGAGAAGAGGTTAGTTTTGAACCACCTGATCTACTTTTTCCATCACCAATTATAGTACTTTCTAATGCATCTAAAATATCTTTAGTTGTTTCTAAAGAAAAATAAGGTGTGTACTTACCTGTAGCATCTTTTTTATATAAGTCCTTTAAAATATTACTTATTTTTTCTGAATCAAAAGGTGATTTATTTAAATTATTAATTCTACCTATTACATTATTAAATAAAGGCAAATCTTTATCTATTGTTTCTGCAGAAGTAACTAAAGATAAAAGCATTTCTTTTTGTGTTTCAGTAATTGTAGGTACTTCTTTACCATAAATATTTGTTGTTGTTTTAAATGCACTATCTATTTGATCTACAGTTAATAAATTTTCAGCACTTAAAGATGTTAGCTTGTTCATTGTTTCTGTTTGAATTTGTAAAGTTTCAGAAATAATTTCTTGATTAGCCTGTTTTCTTAAATCTAATATTTCTTGTTGCTGTATTACATTTAATTTTGTTGAGTCATATACTTCATTAAAAGAATCTATATTTGTTTCCAACAATGATCTCATTTCTTTAAAATATTTTTTTTGAGCAAATGAACGTTTATCGGACAAATAACTATCATAGGTTTTACTTCCTATTTCTACACGCTGTTTATTTGCATAATCATATTGTTCTTCTAAAGAATTAAATCCTTCTCTTAAAACACCATTAATAGAATCATTTTCTATATCTAAAAAATTTCTATCTTGTTTTTCTAATCCTAATTTAAGAATACGGCTTCCAACTAATACATCTTGTTTAGCTAAATTATTATCAAATGATATTAATGCTTGACGTTTTGTTTCAGGGGATAGTTTAAAGTTATTTATTTTATCTTGTTGAGTTTTTTTAAAATAATTAGATAATTCTGCTATTTCTTCTTCATTATTAATTAACTCTAATTGTTCTTGAAACGCAGTTGAATCAACTAAAAACTCTCTGTTAATTCTAGCAAGCTCTGCTTCATCATTTCTTTCTTGAAAATCTTTATATATTTCTGCACCTGTTTCTCCAAGCATTTGAAATGTTTGTGCAGCTACTTGATCTGCTAATCCAGCCTCCTGAATCATTGCACTAGCTAGCCCACCACTAATAGGTTGAGTTCCTGTTTCAGCTGAAACCCCTACTTGTCTGTCATATCTTTTAAGTGAAATAGCCATTATGTGTACATATCCCCTGATAAATTAAATGAAGAACCTCCAAATGGTGTTCTTGTATTCATTGCTAAATAATTTGGCTGTGCAGGTGATGGAGTTTTTGTAGGGTCTGTATATTTATAGTACGCTTCTGCTGCACCTAATACTCCACCAATCATAGCTTGACGACCTTGTGCTTTATATGCTGATACTTGTGCTTGCGCTCCCATTCTAGCTTGTTGTGCCTGTGTTTCTCCGCTAATTCGTGCAATATCTTGTTGACGCTCTAACTCTAATAAATCAAGTTGCATATTTTTAGCAGATTCAATAAGACTTAGCAAGTCTGTACCTGCTTCTAATCCACCACGACCCGCAATACTCATACGTTGTTGTGCTTTGATCTCACGTTGTTGTTTAACTAACTGCCGTGATTGAAAGTCAATAGATGCTTGTTCAGCTTCAGCTTGTATCTGTGCAACCATAGCATTGTACTGACCAATCTGCCTAGCTTTTCTAGCTTGTTTACGAGCAGCACTTGCTCCCATTATTCCTTGAGCTAAACTAGCTGCTCCTAATACAACTGCTGCACTCATTACGCACCCTCCGCATTAACGTGCGTTGCTATACTTAGTACCGTCATTGGGTATGGTAAGTCTTGCCGCACTTCTATTAGTTTTTCACGTTCATAATCTGACCCCACAAAAAATCTTTGTTGTCCAGTTTTTAAATCAATTACTTGCCCGGATGGGTCTTGTGTATCTGCTACAGGGAATGTTGTTAGCTGTCTACCAGCCTCGCCAACCTTAGCACCCTTAGTCTTAAAGAACCGCACAATAATCTTAGCTACAGCTTTGACCCGACTTTGTGATAGCTTATTAACAAGATTTGGCTCGATGGGCATAGGTCGCAACGTAGAAGTATAAGGCAGCCCAACAAGTAAAGTATTATAGTAATCAGTTGTTGTTATAGTATTACTAGATACCGTGGCCTCTTCTATAAATGAACCATCTCCAACTACTTGAACTTTTTTACCTTCAAGGTGATTTAACCCTGTTACTTCATTATAAACACGATTAATACTAGTACTAAAACGATTTGTTAGTATGTTCGTAAAGTTAGATGTGTTGGGAGTAAATCCGCCAGACGTTGTCCAAGTTTCTGTCCACGGTGCTACATACGCTAAATCGTTTGTTCCAAATGTACCTGCACCAAAAGTAACTCCAGTTGCTCCAAACCCCGGAGGTGACTCCCAAATGTAATCGTGAACACCTGCACCACCAGACCCCACTTGTAATGTTAAAGCAGCACCAGCTTCATTTGTCCATTGAAAAGAACCTTGATATGTGTAAGTACCAGTCATACCTTTACTAGATAAAAATGTACTACCAACTGTATCTACAACATCAAACTGATCGCCTACAATATTTGAGTACACAATATAATCAGTAGTGGTTGCTTGTTTTAATTTAAAAGTATTAGTTGCTGTATCGGATACTTTATATGCGATAGGTTGCCCAACAAATTTAATTATAGTATCATTTGCATATCCGTGAGAAGCTGAGGTTACTACAACGTGTTTATTAGAATCTAAAGCATAACTTGCAGTTTTACTAGCACCACCATCTACTTTTTCACCAGAATCTACATACCAATCTAAATCTTTTCGGGGATGAAACTTCTCAATACAATACTTGCTATCTCGTTTTACACAAGCCCATACAATATCTTCACCACCATCGTGAATAGATGCCGCACTATAATACTCACCATCTGTATCAATTCTTGCCCACCC
>CAACVD010001260.1_pt1 | contig 12159 bp, 16 predicted proteins | sample 2381771 | NCBI WGS metagenome assembly CAACVD01 (sample SAMEA5211965, study PRJEB30684) | marine metagenome | biome: Marine; feature: Epipelagic; material: Water | collected 2015-10-15 | depth 15 m | reverse complement strand
GGACAAAGGATCAAATAAACAAAGGTAATTTACCAATAGAACTGGATGATATAGAGAATGATGACAACTGAAGAAATAGTATTACCAGCACTTAGCAAAGATTTAATAGATAAGCTTGACAAGCTATACCCGGATAAATGTCCGCTGTTGACAGACGACGATAGATTGGTATGGTTTAAAGTAGGACAACGTAGTGTAATTAATTATTTACAACAGATATACGACGAACAACTTCAAGATAACATAGTAACCAAACAATAGTCATGTGCTTTAGCTCACCATCCGTACCTGCTCCTCCACCACCACCAGCACCACCTCCTCCCCCGCTACCTACTGCGGAACGTGCTGTTACTCAACGAGCTATGAGAGCGGAACCTAAGAAGCGTCGAGGCACACAACAATTGACTGTTCGTCGTCCTAGTGTTTCAATGGGTGGAGCAGCTGGTCAGACTGGCGTACAACTTTCACAATAAAACAAAGTAATAATATAACACATGAGCCTTCGCACACTAGATAAAAAGACACTACTCTCAGATGCTACATCAGCAGGGGCGGGTAGTTCGTTCGGGTCTGAGCGTACTAAGGGATATACATTTGTAATCTCTACTACAGTCAGCGGTACAGCAACCATAGCCGTTCAGGCGTACATTGGAGGAGGATGGAGAACGATCCACTCTGAAGACGTAACCACTGACGGAGATGTAATGATCAGAGATGACCACGGTCACTACGAAAAGATCAGAGCTAACATCACAGCTTACACCAGTGGTACACACAGCGTGTTCTCTACTGGTACAGTTGATTCTCTTTAATGGGACTGACGTTTACATCGGACGCACGTCCACCCAGTAACACACAGCTTCTGCCTAACAGATTCCTACGTCCTGCGTTTGGTGAGTTGTACGGGTTTGATGCAGATGCAGACAGCGGTGTTACTATAGACGGAGCGTTAACAACAGAACTAGCTGAACCATTAACAGCAGAGAACGGAGACATATTACAATTTGAACCAGCATAATACTCATGGCTAATAAAAAAATTACAGAACTTACAGACCTGCCGAGTCCAGCCGGAGCCGATATAATGGCTATCGTGGATGACGTATCAGGTACACCCACAACTAAGAAAGTAACCGCTACTAACCTGATGACCCTAGCACCTGTCCAATCGGTAGCAGGACAGACGGGAACAGTTACACTTAGCAACACAGACATCAGCGGATTAGGAACATCAGCAACACAAGATGTAGGGACTGCTAACGGAAATGTTGTACAGTTAGATGCGACAGGTTTACCCGCAGTTGATGGAAGTCAGTTAACAAACCTCCCTGCTCCTGATGTAGATGGTCCTATCAATGATAACCTCAGAGGAACTGATAACCCACACATCGGAGCCTTTCCCAATCAAGCATTTAAGGTTGTAGATAATCCCTTTAAATCAGCGTTTTTAGCAGCCCGTGCGGACGGAGAGATTAGTGTTATTACAAGTGCAGGAGCTGAAGTTCTTTCAAAAGGATTTTCTATAGTCGAGGACAGTGCAGAACCTGATATCGAAGCAGTAGGCACTCTTAACGGAGTTACTGAAAACTACTCAGTCATCAGCGGTGATTCTGATACAGTAGGAGCTAACGGCTTACCCATCAGGCAAGGTTTTAACAACCCAGACATAGGGGCAAATCCATCACCAATTCTAATCTCAGGCGGTTCAATCGCTTAAATAATTCTAAACTCACAAATATCATGGCAACAGTATACATCGCACCAACCGCACAAGGTTCCGCAGACGGGACAAGTGCCGCAAACGCTTACGCATATTCATCTCTCTCCACCGCAGAAACAGATGCGGGTACAGGTGGTACTATCATATTTTTGGATGGTACTTATAGTGTGGGAGTTAATCAAACATGGGACGCACCACAAGTAACTTACGAATCACAGAATCTCCACGGGGCTATTATTGATGGTGGAGCTGCTAATCGCCAACTCATTTATCAAGATAACACCATTAAAAAGTTTCACTTCAAAGAATTTCGTTTTAATTGGAGTACATCAAGCACAGGAACTGCGACCTTTGAGGACATAAAAGTGAAATGTGCAGTTGCGTTTGCTGTAGGTAATAATCCCGGTTACTTCGGAGGTAATGCCATAGGGAAAAACCAAAATTGGACACGATGTGAATTTGATTTAGATGTTTCGGCTAGTACAGGGACTGATAATCGATTCTTTAAAACCAGCACATCTGTTATGGTGTACACAAGTTGCACTTTTTATCTAAGAACATCAGGTGCGTCAGCAGACGCTTTAGTAACTACGGGGACTAACCTAACTTTTAAGAATACGATTCTTGAAGCTACAGATGCCACTACTTTTGGAACATCTTGGATATTTGCAACCAATTCAACTAACTGCTGTATTCATAATGTAGACAATAACACGAGTGGAGGTACTAACAATATATTCGCTGATCCACAATTTGTGGACGTATCAGCAAGCGATTTTCGACTTCGTCCATCTTCTCCCTGTATCAACGCTGCAACATCAAGCTAGTAGTCATGGCACTCAATAAATTGCACAAGAAGGACTTTACCATTGCGGTAAAAACGGGGACAGACGCGAACAAGTCAAAGTTTAAGAAGGAGTGCGTACAAGGTGAATACTATTTTGCTACTGACACTAAAAAACTTTACCTCGCGGAAACAACTGCCGGAGCTTCTGATGCTACTTTAGCTGAGTTTACACCATCTGCCACAGGTCAATGAATAAGCTTCACCACAAAGACTTCAGCATCGCCTTCAAGACAGGCACAGATGCAAACAAGTCTAAGTTTAAAAAGGAATGCGTCCAAGGTGAAATATATCACGCAACGGATACAGGATTCTTTTATGTTGCTGAAGTAACTGCTGGTGCGAGCGATGCAACTTTAAGTAAGTTTGGAGTACCTACTTTCGCAAACCAATATAGCGTAGCTTTTGATGGTACTGATGATAAAATGCAAGCGGGGGACTCGACTACTATTGCTTCAGCTTCCGTTTTTACTATTTCAGCTTGGGCTAGGTTTCATGTTACGGGTCAGATTTTTCTTGCATCAGGCACGTCAAATGGAGATCGGATTTATATGTCGCTTTTTAATAGTAATGTTGCCGTTGTTGTAAAAAATGGAGCAGGAGGTGCGGCTCGATGGACAACTTCATTATCCGCTAACACTTGGTATCACATTGTTGGCACAGTCGATTCAGGAACAAGTAAATTATTTGTCAATGGGGTTTATCGTGCAACTACTTCTGTTGCTACTTTATCCTCAACAGCAGGAGACGATCTTTCTATCGGAACAGACAACGGCAACGGAATGAGTGCTTTTCAGTTTGATGGTGATGTTGATGAAGTTGCGATTTTTAACACAGCATTGAGCGATGGAGGCGGTTTGAGTATTGGAGATACAGCAGGAGGAGACATAGCTACTCTTTATAACTCAGGCACACCCGGTGATCTATCATCATTTAATCCTACCAGTTGGTGGCGTATGGGTGATAATAACTCAGGAAGCGGTACAACAATAACAGATCAAGGTAGCGAAGGTAATGACGGTACGCTAGTTAACGGCCCGACATTTTCAACAGATGTACCATCTTAAATAACTATGAGAAACTATGTAATTATAGACGCATCGGACGTTAGTTCCGTAGATTTTAATCAAGTCTTAGAGACGAGTCCCTCCACGCTTAGATACAATCTAGCTGGTACACAGACTTTTGTTAAGTACGAGGGCGACACGCCTAGCTTTTTGGAGGGTAAGACTGCTCTTGATCGTTCTGAGATGTTGACATTACTCGCAGGGACTGAGTGGACAGCTGACGAGTAAGTTATGGAACAGGAGACAGCACAAGGGTTATACCATTCGTTGGAGAACCAGCGGTGGTCGTTTTTAGACAGAGGACGTCAATCGTCAGAGTTAACACTACCCTATGTACTGCCTCCTGACGGACACAACTACGCCACTAAATACTACACACCGTATCAAGGCATAGGAGCACGTGGTGTTCTGAATCTATCGTCTAAGTTATTGTTAGCTTTACTACCACCGAACGCTCCGTTCTTTCGTCTTATTATAGATAGATACGAACTAGACAAAGCGAAAGCTGAACTGGGACAAGAGGGTGCAGAGCAACTACGTACAGACTTAGAGAAAGCACTGGCTGATGTGGAACGTAGTGTTTCACAAGAAGTAGAAGTACAGAACTTTAGGAACGGTATATTTCAAGCACTCAAGAATCTTCTGATTACGGGTAACGCTTTGTTATATCTACCGGATGAAGGAGGTATGAGAACGTTTAAGTTGGATCGTTACGTTGTTAAGCGTGATCCAATGGGTAACGTTACACACATAGCTGTCAAAGAAACAGTAGCACCTATGATGTTACCTGAGTCGGTACGGGAAGAAGTGTACAGACAAGAGAAAGAAAACACGTGTGATTTGTACACTGCTATCGTGCGTGAAGATGATGAATTTAAAGTGTATCAAGACGTAAAGGGAATGCTTATCGAGGAAAGCGTAGGACGTTATCCATTAGAAAAGTCCCCGTGGCTACCCTTGCGTTACACTCAAATAGACGGAGAAGACTACGGACGTGGGTTTGTTGAAGAGTATATCGGAGACATCCGTTCGTTGGAGTCGTTAACTAAATCAATCGTAGAAGCCAGTGCAGCAGCAGCTAAGGTATTGTTCATGGTCAATCCTAACGGAACGACACGGGCAAGGACACTGGCTGAAGCTCCTAACGGTGCGATTGTACAAGGCAGCGAAGGAGACGTCTCCGTCTTACAACTTAATAAGTTCAACGATCTACGGACAGCACAGACTACAATGGCTGGTATAACAGATCGATTGAGCCAAGCCTTTCTACTGACATCGGGGGTTGTTAGAGATGCCGAGAGAGTGACTGCCGAGGAGATACGGATGTTAAGCCAAGAGCTTGAAGCTGCCCTCGGTGGTCTCTACTCTCTCTTAGCTCAGGAGATGCAACTGCCTATCGTCACTCGTTTGATGGATCGTATGTCCAAAGAGAAACGACTACCTAAGCTACCCAAGGATATTGTTAAACCTACCATCGTTACTGGTGTGGAAGCATTGGGTCGTGGTAATGATCTTAATCGTCTTGATATGTTTCTTGCTGGTGCTAATCAGGTAGTAGGACCACAAGCAGTCAATCAATATCTTAACGTATCTGATTACTTCAAGCGTCGTGCTACTGCTCTTGGTATAGAAACTGAGGGACTGATCAAGACGGAAGAAGAGATTCAACAAGCTATGCAGATGCAACAACAACAAGAGATGATGATGAAGTTGGGAAGCCCTGCCGTAGCACCCGCTATCAATGCTGCACAGGAGCAGTACATGGCAACACAACAAGAACAACCTACCGAGGAATAATAAATTATGGCAGAACTACACCGAGTAGAGATTAACGAAAAAGCACCGAATGAGATCGAACCCGAAGAAGCTCAGACTGACGAAGTTGCTGAGACTACGGAAGAACAAACACCGACGGAAGAACGTCCACCTTGGTTACCTGAAAAGTTCAATTCAGCGGAAGACATGGCGAACGCTTATAGTGAGCTTGAGAAGAAACTTGGACAACCCGCCTCCGAAGAGCAACAACAAGAAGAAGAACCACAACAAACCGAAGAGACCGAGAATGAGAACGACAAACCAGAAGCTGGTAATTATAACGAAGCTGTTGTGGAAGCTAGTCAGGAGTTTCATGAAAACGACGGTCAACTGTCTGAAGAAACTTATCAAAAGCTTGAGAAAGTAGGACTACCACGTGATCTCGTCGACAGTTACGCTGAAGGTATGGCTGCTCTCGCTGAAAAACAACAAACAGAGTTGGACACTTTAACTCAGGGCAACTACGAATCAATGGTCGAATGGGCTAATGAGAACTTAAAACAAGAAGAATTAAACGCTATAAACGCTACTGTTACAGGTCCAGATATGAATATGGCGAAGTTAGCAGTACAAGGACTATACGCTCGTTATCAGAATGCTACAGGCAGTCGTCCAAAAACTTTAGTACAAGGTACGGTTAGTGGTTCATCAACCATGCCGTTTAAGAGTATGCAAGAATTAGCACGTGCACAGTCAGACCCACGTTATCTTAGTAATGACAAAGCTTATCACGAAGAGATTGACAGACGACTGGCTGTGAGTAATATATGATTTCTTTCATTCATAATAAGTAAGGTGAACAGATGCCTTGGACGACTCGCTTTGGTTTTCTCCCTTTTATCGGTTATGGGGAGTTTTGCGGGTTGTTCCAAGGCATCATTTTATCCGGCTCTCGGAGCTACGGGTGGAGCAGCAGTAGGTAGTTTAGGAGGTCCGGGACCCGCTGCTGGAGGTGCTGCAATTGGTTGGGGTGTGGGAGAAACAGCCAAATACATGGAAGAAAACAAACATTTAACGGAACAAGTTAAGGCGTTAAGTGAAGGAGATATTAAGCAACTCGTTAATAATCAACTAGATGCGTCAATGGATAACGGGTTTTTTGACGGTATGCTGACTGAAATTTATGGCTTGCTAAAGCTGTGCCTTATCGGTGTAGTCTTGTGGAATGTCATACCAATCATATATACGAGATACGTACACAAAAAAGCAAAAGATGAAATATCAAATAGAAAGATTACTTAGAATCTACAACAATCTACCAGAGCGTCAGAAAGTCCTAGTGTTGACAATTGGTGCATTTGTTGGTCTTATAGTAATCGGTAACATATTTAATTAGACAACTAGCGACTACTAGTCCCTCGACCCTCTGCGGAGGACAATCCTGTGTGAACGAACGAAGTGAAAGTCAACCAACTAATAACTACAACTATAAATAACTACAACATAAAGGAGAAAATATATCATGGCTAATGGAGATACATCCCCCTCACGTGTAGGACAGATTAATAGTGCTGGTGATGCAGATGCGTTGTTTCTTAAAAAGTTTAGCGGAGAGATTCTGCAAACCTTCGAAGAGTCAAACATCTTTAAAGCACTTCACACTGTTCGCACAATCGAAAACGGTAAATCAGCTCAGTTCCCTGTAACAGGAATCGCTAGTGCTGCTTATCACACACCTGGTGAAAACATCGCTGACGCTGGAAACAGCTACCTTAGCGACATCAAGAAAGCTGAGAAAGTCATCACTATCGATAAGATGCTTTTGGCTTCTACTTTCTTGAGCAACATCGACGACGTAAAGAACCACTACGACATTCGTTCAGTATATGCTAACGAGTTGGGTAAAGCTCTTGCCGTTCGTTTCGACACTGCTCTTGCTAAAGTATTCATTGCTGCTGCTCGTTCTGCTGCTGCCGTAACTGGTGGTAAGACTGGTGGTATCCTTGATGTTTCTGCTAATGCAATGGGTGACGTAAGTGACTCAAGCGACGACGCAGACAACACTGATCCTACTGGTGCTGAATTAACAGCTGCTCTCTTTACCGCAGCTCAGAAGCTCGACGAAAACGATGTTCCTAGTGATGGTCGTTTCGCTGTTCTTCGTCCTCAAGAGTACTACAAGTTAATCACTGGTGGTGCAGGAACGCTCGCTATCTCTACTTCTGCTGTCAATAAAGACGTCGGAGGTTTAGGAAGCATCGCTTCTGGATCAATCCCACAAGTAGCTGGTATCACTATCTACAAATCCAACCACATCCCATCAACTGACTTGTCTGCTGTTTCTACAGGTGACGGAGAAGCTGCTAACGATGTGTTCGGTGCTGGTGGAGTAGGATACAACGGAAACTTCACCAACACGATTGGTCTTGTTTCTCATTCCGCTGCTGTTGGAACAGTTAAGTTGCTTGATCTTGCTACTGAGTCTGAATATCAGATTGAGCGTCAAGGTACATTGTTCGTTGCTAAGTATGCTATGGGACACGGAGTTCTCCGTCCTGAGTGTGCTATCGAACTTCAGAAGTAACCACTCTCTCGGTGTTGGGAGGTCTGTGATTCGTTCCGCTCCCTTCTACCGAAACCTTTATTACAATGGCTCTTACAACTAAACTCGAAGCGGTAAACACAATGATTGCCGTTATAGGCGAAGCACCCGTTAACACGTTAGGAGGTACTGCTGTCCCTATAACTGTGGTACAAGCAGAGAATGTGTTAGACGAAACGAGTAGAGCCGTACAGTCAGAAGGTTGGCACTTTAATACGGAGCACGAATATCCGTTCACTCCTGATGCGACTAACAGTAAGATTACTTTACCAAGTAACGTGTTAACCATAGACTTAGACCCACAGATATATACAGACGTCGATCCTGTACAACGTGGTAATACTTTATACGACAGGAAGAACCACACAGACGTCTGGACAAAAGAGGTAAAAGCCTCTGTTACTTTTCAGTTAGACTTTACAGAGATACCTGAACAATTTAGAAACTACATCACTATTAAAGCTGCCCGTATATTCAGTAATCGTTTTCTTGGTAGTCGTGAGATCGAAGGATTTGCACTACGGGACGAAGTGGAAGCGAAAGCACGGGCTATTGATAGTGACTCCGAGAATGCAGACCGTACTATCTTTGATAACTACAGCGTAATGCGTGTGCTTGACAGGTAATGCCTCTGTTAGTAAATAGCGTACCTAACTTAGCCCAAGGTGTATCGCAGCAACCTGACAATCTGCGTTATCCCGGTCAGTGCGACGAACAGATCAATGCTTGGGCTACTGTTGTTGAGGGACTGAAGAAACGTCCTAATACCAACTACGTAAAGAATATAGACACAGATGGTACGGCTAATATATTCACACACTTTGTTAAACGGGACGAGACCAACCAGTACGCTATAGTCGTATCGTTAGGTAATGTATCGTTAGGTATTCCTGCTGGTGTTAGTGCTTACGACGTATCGTTAGGTACATCTATACCTGTTACCATTACTTCTATTGCTAACAGCTATCTCAGTCTTGGTACTTCTGTTACTGATCCGTTGAACGATCTGAGAGCTTTGACGGTAGCTGACTATACGTTTCTTGTTAATAAGAAGAAGACGGTAGCAGTTAATACTGATGAAGATACGTTAAGCGATGACATACGAAACAGTGAAGGTAAGTACGATGCGTTAGTATTTGTTAAGCTTGGTGACTACGAGAAGACATACAATATAATTTTAGACGGCAGAGAAGTACCATACGGAGGTACAGGTTTAATAAGTAATAAGACTCCACCTACTGGGCATACCTACGAAAGTGGTACTAGTGCTCACGGAATACACGCAGACACCGAAGTAATAGCACAGGACTTAGAGATAGTTTTAAACGCTTACTTAGGGAGTGCTAACGACGGTATCTTAAACGCTGCTTCATTTACTCTAGGCACAGGGTCAGGTTTTGAAAATAGTGTTAAGTCTCCTACAACGAAGATAACGTATTCTCACGAATTTTTTATAGATCAATACAGTACATCAGCACATACAACGAAAATAGGCACGGGTGCTAAAGGTACTATAGTTTTCAAAAACGGTGCAGTTCAGTCCTACAAACTAACGCATAAAGGTAACGGTTATGACGGTGCGTTAGCACAGAATACTTTTAAGCTTACAATTAGGCAGCATAAAGTTACTGAAAAAAGAGAAACGTACTTCGCGCAGATGCCTAACAGAGGTGTTAAAACTAGAACAACAACATCTTCAGATAAAACGGACATAACAACGACCACGCCCGGATACGTTTTACCTTTATTTACAGCGACTGCTTTTACAGGTACTAGTAATTATACAGTAGAGCGTCGCGGTGCTGTTATTAAGATTACAGGAGACACAGACTTCAGTATAGGCGTGGAAGACGGACTAGCTAACCAAGGTTTAGGTGTTGCTTATAAAGAAGTAGATAGTATCACAGATTTACCTAATCGTTGTTTTAATGACTTCCGTATAAAAGTTCGTGGTGATGCTGATATAGCACAGGATGATTACTACGTTCAGTTCCAAACGAAAGACAGAGAGGACTACGGAGAAGGAAGCTGGGTAGAGATAGCAGGGTGGGGCGAAGATATTAGATCGGCAGGAGAAATAAAAGGTATAGCCACTAAAATACAAAGTGAAACTATGCCTATAATATTAGTACCAAAACTAAACGCTGACGGTAGTATTGCTAAATTTATATCTCAGACTCCTAACGAGTTTGACGGAATAGTAGAACATAACGGTACTATTTATAATCTAGCAGAAGATCATATAGCAGGTACTAGCAATGAACCCGGTACTGGTGCTGATTGGGAAGAGTATTGGGAAATCACAACAGCTTTTGATACTGCTCCTGATTGGGTTGACGGTAATAGATATTTGAAGAACGGTACAGGATATTCACCTAGACTCTCAGGTGACGACTTCACCAATCCGTTCCCGTCATTTGTGGGGCAGACTATCAACGACGTTTTCTTCTTTAAGAACCGTTTAGGATTCCTGACAAACAACGCTGTTATATTTAGTGAAGCAGATGCATACTTTAACTTCTTCAGGACTACCACACAGCAGCTGTTAGACAGTGCACCGATAGACGTCGGACTCAGTCACACCAAGGTAGCTATCCTACAACACGCCATACCGTTCCAAGAGAAGCTGATGCTGTTCAGTAAGCAGTCCCAGTTCGTTTTGCGTGGTGCTGATGTACTAAGTCCTAAGACGGTGGCTATCTCTCCTGTTACTGAGTACGATATATCAGACAGCGTAGAACCCGTAGCTCTCGGTAACTATATATACTTTACATTTAAACGTAACGACTTCGAAGGAATGTATGAATACTTTGTTGATAACAATACAGAACTTTTTGATGCAGAGGAAGTTACACAACAAGTACCCAAGTACATACCAAAAGATGTACGCAAGATAGCAGGTAGCCAAGCAGAGAATACATTGTGTATCGGTGTAGACAGCGACCTGAAGACGTTGTACGTATATAAATACTTCTGGAGCAACAAGGAGAAGATACAAAGTGCTTGGATGAAGTTCACCTTTGATCGTGACGTTGTTGGTTTTGATTTCATAGACAGTAAGTTGTACATGATAACCAAGGACACGGAAGGGTTACACCTAGAGTTCTTGACATTGGAAGACGGACTGACAGACGGTAACTTAGGTTATTCGTTGTTGTTGGATAGTAGGGTAGACGGTTCTGATTTAACAGTCAGCTACAGTGCTTCTACTAAGAAGTCTACTATTAGTGGTTTTCCATACGATCCTGTTGATGTGGAGGTGTACAGCAAGGTAGGAAATAAGTATGACTTTGTTAAGACGACAACCACAGCCGGAGAGGTAACAGGTGATATAACATCCGTACCGTTCTTTGCTGGTGTGCCGTACAATATGTTGTACAGGTTCTCTAACCAAGCGATAAAACAACCAACGGAACGAGGAGGACGTAGTGCTTCTGATTATACATTCCAAACGATCCGTAACGGTAGTATCAACTACGCAGACACTGGACACTTTGTTGTAGAGGTAACACCTGAGTATCGTGACACCTATAAGTATGTGTTCAATCCTGACATCACAGGAGCTAATCTTTTATTAAACGAGTTCGAACCACAAGACGGTCACTTCAGATTTGCAGTACAAGGACAACCCGACAAGGTAACTATCGAAGTAAAGAGTGATAGTGCGTTGCCGTGTAAGTTGTTAGCTGCTGAGTTTGAATCGATGGTTATACCAAGGAGTAAACGATATGGGTCTTAGGGTCGAGGAAGCTATGCCGGACATGGATGCGTTCGAATTGTACGACGACATGAGAGAAGAGGACATGATGGAATGTATCGGTCTCATGCACCACCCAAAGGACGCAGTTAACCTGTCGTTTGAAACAAGCAGTAAGTGTTATTCACTACGAGGTAACGACGGTTTGTATTGCAGCTTTGGTGTCAGTCCTCACGAGAACGTTGGTGTTGTTTGGTTGTTAGGAACACGACGATTGGCTACCGCTAAGAAGTACTTTCTTAAACATTCAAAGCAGTGGGTGGACGAGATGATGATAGGTTTTGACTTTCTGACTAACGTAGTAATGAAGACTAACACGTTGAGTTACAGGTGGTTGCAGTGGTTGGGTGCAGAGTTTAGCGATTGCCAGTACGACGGGTATATGTCATTTATATTAGAGAGGAAGTAAACGATA
>CAACVD010000871.1_pt1 | contig 12159 bp, 14 predicted proteins | sample 2381771 | NCBI WGS metagenome assembly CAACVD01 (sample SAMEA5211965, study PRJEB30684) | marine metagenome | biome: Marine; feature: Epipelagic; material: Water | collected 2015-10-15 | depth 15 m | reverse complement strand
TAATTCATAATTGTTCCTTTAAGAATTTAGGTAATGGATGATGACCAAAGGGTTTAACATTCATTAATTGTTCTGCCATATCTTCAGCGTCTTCCTTAAATTTGAATGTTTTGACAACATCTTTTGTTGGTAATTCAACAACAACATAAACTGCTTCTTTGTTTCTCCAAGTGACATCAACATAATATTTTATTTTATTCTTTCTATATTTTGAGGTCCGAGAATTTCTCATAAGACTTCTCCAATCTATTTCCTACGCTTGTATTATCAAAGACTGGTTCATCTTGGCCTGAATCAACGACATCTTTTTGAGCAACTTGTTCAACATCATATAATCTCATTTTTGCTCTATCAATTCCTAAAATAAATCTTTTATTCATTGTTGGGTCATTGTATCTGTTTTTTAATTGTTTAATCATTATCTGATTTAAATCTTCTAATTCTTCTGTAGATATTAATGCAAACATTAAATCTGCAGTTGCTGGTAAACCAAAACTTTCTGAGGTATCTTCTAAACCCACATCTGTAGAAGTGTATGCACTTCTTGTAGTTTGTGTTGCAGAAACTATTGGAACATTAGACTCAACTGCCAATCCTCTTAACTCTTCTGCTATTGCCTTTATGTAAAAATAAGAACCCACACTTGCATTACCTTTAAATCTTGATGAAGAACATATATTTAAATAATCTATAAAAATAATATCAGGTTTAAATGTTTTCTTTAATGCTAGTTCTTTGATTAAACTCTTAAAATGGCCACTATGTGCCGATGCAGTTGGATATTCTTTTATTACTAATTTACCAACTGTCTTCTTTGATATACTATTAATTTTATCATCAAACATTTTCTTTGGTAAGTCGTGTAAATCATCTATGGACAAATTCATAAGATTTGCATCTATTCTTTCTGCAATCTTTTCTTCTGCCATCTCTAGTGTGATATACAATACATTCTTACCTTGCATCAATGTTGATGCAGCCATATGACACATAAATAATGATTTACCAACACCTGTACCAGCAAGTGCAATGTTTAATGTCTTATTCGGTAAACCACCTTTAGTTATTTTGTTAAAGTATTCTAAATCAAAAGGTATTCTATCTTCTACTGTATGATAGTAATCGTATCTCTTTTGAGCTTCTTCTATATAATCGTGTCCAATGTGATTATCAAAAGATACAGATAAAGCATCTGATAATATTGATGGTATAGATTCTGGTGTATTATCTTTATCTTTATTATCAATAATTCTAATACTATCCACAACAGCATTATATACTGCTCTATCTTTACAAAACTTTTCAACACTATCTGTTAACCATTTAAAATCTACATCATTGTGTTGTAGTGTTTTTAATAATTCAACAGTTTGCTTGTGTTCGGTATCTGACAAATCTTTTCTATTGTCAATCTCAATCTCTAACGCTTCTTTTGTTGGTGGGTTAGAATACTTTTCTACAAAATCATTTATTTCTTCAAAAAGAATCTGTTCGCTTCTTTCTTTAAAATAATCTTTTTTTAGAAAAGGTATTACCTTTCTATTAAAGTTTTCGTTATGTATCAGTTGACTTAGGGTCGTCTTTTCTATCGTCTGATTTTCCAGATTCATTTTCTTCCTTTGGTTTATAAGTATAATAAGTATCAACTATATCACATAAAATATCACCTATTAGATTTCTAAAATCGTCACCTATATGATGTTCTTTTAATCCATTATAGTCAACAATATTATACTGAAATTTTAATGTTGCTTCTAGACCTACTCTATTTTGGTCTTCAACTGCGGCAACTTTACCATATCTGTAAACAACACCATCATACTTTCCGCCTTTGATACCAATACATTCGGTTTTAGTTTTACCTTTGTTTTCTACAAATGCGTAGTCATCAGCCACAACACCTAAAAACTGTTTGGTTCTATCATTCGCTGCTCGTTTCGCGTTCTTCAACTGTTCCGCCATATCTAAACTCCTTCTTAGCACACTCTTCTAAAATATCCATAATATCTTGAGTGAAATATTTCTTTGGGTCATTTAGTATTGTTTTCCCATATTGTTTTGAACCATCTGGTAATTCAAATCTCGTTGCAACTTTCTTAAACACTTTATATTTTTCAGCAAGTTCAAGTAGTCCATAATATCTATCAAGACCTTTATTGTAAGTTAATCTTACATCTACCATTTTGTTTTCAACTGTAAGTCTTGATTTAAAGTTTTTACAATGTATAATATTACCCACAACTTCTGTTCCATCTTTTTCTTTTTTCTTTGAAAGATAAACGATTGATGATGCTGCATATTTTAATCCAGAACCACCACCCATTTCTTTTTGTGGAAACATAGAACCAACTACATCATATGTATGATTAGTAACTACCATTGGTACTTTTGCTTTACCAAGTTTTAAAGTTAAAACTCTGAATGCTGCTTTAAGTAATTGTGCTCTAGTCATATCTCTAGTTTCTTTACCTTCAGCTGTATCTTCAACTTCTTTTGTAGTTGATAACATACCAAGTGAGTCTAGTGCTAGAAACAGTGGTCTACGAATAGATGCCTCTTGATTTATATAAGCATCTAGTACTTTAATAGCCTGTGTTCTAAATTCTTGTACTGTTGTTACAGGAAGTATTACCATACGATTCGCATCAATACCTCTATCTATAACCATTTGTTTTGTAATTGCACTTTCACTTTCAAAATATATAACACCACCATCTGGATTCTCATCTAGAAATCTTTTACACATTCCCATAACAAAAAATGTTTTACCTGTTGCACTCTCACCAGCAATAGCAGTGATCTTGTTAGCAGGTAGTCCACCATTTATTGAACCAGACAATAAAGCATTAAATATGTATGAACCAGTATCAATAAATGTATCTACATCACCAGCTTCAACACCTTCTGAAACAAGTGTTGCATATTCATTACCAGTTGTTTTAATAACATCTTTTAAAAAATCTGCCATATTATCTCCTTTATTTTAACGCCAATGCACCAACAAACATATGATTACTCCAGAAACATTGTACATCTTGAAAGCCTGCATCAAGTATCATATCTTTTATTTGTTTCCAAGTATTTGGTTTCAACATATGTCTTAATGTTTTCTCTTTATCCATAATATCTTTTGCTTCAAAATGTTTTCTTTTATAATCATAATAATTGAAAGTCATCATTTCTTGTATCTTTGCATTACTACACAATAACTTCTCTGCAAAAATAAATCCACCACCAACATTTAATCCTTCATAAATCTGAGAGATTAATTTAGACCTATCTTTCATAGGCATAAATTGTAAAGTGAATATTGAAGTTACTAAAGAACAATTCTTAAATTCATAAAATCTTACATCATCATTTATGAAATTAACATTGCTCTCTGGGTATTCTTTACTTAATTCTTTTCTTCTATTTTCTAATGGTTTTTCAAAACCTTTTGCTAATTCAACACCTTCATATATCACATCATTAATGTTTATATCTAAGTGTGATTCTATCATTTTCTTTGTAACCTTACCAGTAGAACAACCAACATCAACAACTTTGGTATCTGGTTCTACAAAGTATTTTGAAAGATTAACCACATCATCTAATAAATTAGAATAACCACGAATAGAATGTTCTATGTGTTCGTCAAATCCTTCTTCTCTGTGTGCAAAAGTAAAATCATACTTTGTCATTTTTTCTCCTTGTATGGTTTCAATACTTTTTCATATACTGATTCTGCAATAGCTTTCATCATAAGAGGAGGTACCATTCTGCCCATACGCTCACTCTTTTGTTTCCATTTACCTGTAAGTTTAAAGTCTTCAGGTAAAGACATTATTCTTCTTGTTTCACATAATGCTAATTTTCTCATTTCAGACCAATGAATACAACCACCCGATGCTGTAATCGTTGGTGATGGTTTATGTCTTGATATTCTTTTCATATTAAAGTGATGACCTTTAGGATGATAGTTTGCACCAGTCAAAACTTTCTCTGGGTCTTTTGGCATCTTTGATGCTGTTTCAAAATGTGAACCTCTTGCAAATGATTCTGTAAGTTCTTTTACTTCTTCTTCATCATACTCTAAGTTTTCAAATACTTCACCACAAGTCATTGCATCTGTAAACTTCTCAGGAAAGACACTTGATATATTCATAAATGTTAAACCTACATCTGCAGTTACATCTTCACGAACTGCAATAAAAATTAATCTCTTTCTAGTTTGTGCAACACCGTAGTGAGATGAATCTAACACTTTAGATGATACATCATAACCTATCTGTTCAAAAGTATTTGTTATTTTGTTATAGTATTCTTTTGCTTCACCCATAGTCAAACCAGCAACATTCTCACCAACTATCACTTTTGGTTTAATCTCTTTTGCAACTCTTAGATACTCAAAAAATAAATCTTCTATATTCTCTATCTTTTTACCATCTGAATATTTCTTAGTCTGATTAAATCCTTTTGAATGACCACCTTGTACCATTGCACCTGCAACTGAAAATGCAGAACACGGCGGTGAACCATCTAATATATCAAGTTCACCTTCTTTTAAATTAATTACATCTAATATATCTTTACCTGTAATCTCTTTTATATCATCAGGCATAATAGGTGTATTAGGATAATTCTCACTATATGTTTTTCTAGCCTCTTCAACAAACTCATTTATTGCAAGTATTTTACCGCCGGCCAATCTATAACCAGTTGATGAACCGCCACCACCAGCAAAAGTTGACATTACAGTAAACAATTCTCTTTTTTCACTTTCAATTACATCTTTTAAATAATAAGGTTTATACATTATTATAAGGCTCCAATACATTTGTATAGATTGCATCAGCAAGTGCTGCCATCATCTTAGGTGCAACCATACGACCAATTCTCTCAGCACTTTGATCAAATCTTTTAGCTACAGTTTCTTTATCTGACTTCATTACAAAATCTTCAGGTAATGACATAATTCTTTTTAGTTCTGGTACAGTAAACTTTCTATGCTTCATAGGATGAAATACACCAGACACTACAGTTTGTTGGCCTCTTTGTGTCAATGTAGGACAAGGTAAATCTTGACAAGGCCTAATCATATTAAACATAGACCTTTTAGGATTAATATCAATAAATCTTTCATCAGATGGTTTTAAATGTTTAGGTGGGTCAAACTCTAATAGTTCTATCCATTTCTTTTGAAAACCACCTTGAACATAATCTAACAACATTTGTTCCTCATCTTTATTGTTTTCAATATCTTCAAGTGCGTGTCTTAATGTTACCATCTCATCACTTTGTTTTGGAAATATATTACCAAGTGTCATAAAATTTAAGCCAACAGACTCACACACATCTTCTCTAACACATACAAACATAGTTCTTTCTCTTGCTTGTGGAACACCATAGTGTGCAGCATTCATAACTTTATAAGTTACATCATAACCTATATTTTGAAATGCATTAATAAATTCGTTTAACTTCTTCTTGGCTTCACCCGCAGTAATACCCTTTACATTTTCTGCAACAATAACTTTTGGTTTAATCTCTTTTGCTATTCTAACATATTCTAGAAATAGGTCTTCAATGTTTTCTACTTTCTTACCATCTGAATATTCTTTCTCTTGGTCCCAACCTTTCTCTCTTTTACCTGCAATACTAAATGCAGAACAAGGAGGTGAACCATCTAATATATCTAACTCACCTGGTCTGATACCTGCAGTATCTAAAAAATCAAAACCTGTTAAGTCTTTTATATCTTGTGGTAATATTTCTGTGTCAGGATAATTATCTTTATATGTTTGTCTTGCAGCTTCAACAAATTCATTTACTAATAATATTTTACCACCTGCAAGTCTGTAACCAGTTGATGAACCACCACCGCCTGCAAATGTAGATATAACTGTAAACTTTTCTTGTTTAGACGCTTCAATAACATCTTTCATAAAGTACTTCTTATACAAAAAAATTCTCCAACGAAGTGTCACCATTGTAACATACTTTCCAATCTTTGTAAACCTCTAACATGCGATTTCTTTTATTAAAATTTATTTTATTATTATTTAGCAAAGTTTCAAATAGGTTTGCTATGCCACTATCTAATTGTAAATTTAAATGATTCTTGACTTTACCAACTTTGTTAAAGTATGATTTGAAAGCATCTCTGACCATATGTTTCTGATATGGTTTATTTAATTCGTTCCAATCAAATTTATAAAAATACTTTTTGACTTCTTTATCTAAGTATGGTGTTACAAAAACTTTCTTATGTTTATCTGCAAGTTTCTTATGTTGTAAATAACCTGCACGATTTTCTCTCTTAAAGTAATCGTTTCTAAATTGGTCAAACAATGATTTAGGTTCTTTAAAATGCATACAAGCCTTTTTACTTACACCATAATAACCATCTGCTGCCCAACCAGATAACACATACTTTTCTTTTATCCATTCATAAACATATAGAAAAGGATATACACATTCAAAATGTGTTTTCTTTTGACAACCGTGTTTTAATAATCTTTTAAAATCATCTTCTAAATTAGCAACTGGTACATTAACACCAACAAAAGGCCAATTCATTATTTTACATATTTCTTCTGCTTTTGCAAAATCATATGATGGATTATTATCAAGTTGAAAACTGTAGCATGTAATCTTTTTAAAAGCAAGATGTGCAGCAAAAGCAACTGATATTGAATCTACGCCACCAGATAAAAGTACAGCCACTTCGTGGTCTGGTGCTTTTTGTTCTATGTGATCTATAAGTAATTTAGCTATCAAAAGAAATCCTCCAATGTTCCTTGAGTACCATAAGTTCTATCAATACTCCACTTGATTGTGTTTAATATTAAAGTTAAAGGTTCAACAAAAACTTTCTCAAACTGTAATTCATAATCTACAAAATTGTGTATGTCAAACTCTTTAGGTAATTTAGTAATATAAGTAATTACATTTGAAGTAAATGGATTTGGTTGTTTAAGATAAACGAACTTAATCTTATCACCTTCTTGTATCAAAGGATACTTGTTAATAAGTTTGTTTTGTTTGATTTTGTGATTGTAAATCAATGCACCTTTGATATGCATAGGTGTTGATTTTTTAAATGTTGTGCCACTGTCAAAATATTTTGATAAACCATTGACAGACCTAGGAAAAGAAATAAGTTCAGGATTAACTTTAAGAAAACTTTCACGAAATGTTCTAACAAATTGATTAAGTTCTTTTTCATCTTTAGTCATAATAAGTTCAAGTGCATCTTTAATCTTTTGTCTACACATTGATGGTGTTGAAGACTTGACTGCTTCAATACCCATCATTTTTAATCTAGCTTGTTTGTATGAAACACCTTCACTATCCCAAACATTAAGAATGTATCTTTTCTTTGCAACCCAAATACCTTTGTCAGCAATAACTTCTCGTTTCATAAACATCTTATTTGCAAATGCGTTTGTATATGTTTTTAGTTCATCATAACTTTTAGATATAAAAGGTTCAATAGATTCTTTAGCAACCTTGTCTAGAAAGTTTATCGTCTTTGTTAATGCATTGTCACTCTTAATAGTTTTCTTTACAAGTTCTTCCATAGTCAGATAAACAGAGTCAGTATCAGATGCAATAACATAATCATCATCTGTTTTTAAAACTTTATTAAGATGATTGTTTAATTTGTTTTCAATCCAACGAATAGATAACTGACCAGACTTAGTAATACCTTCTGCAATAGCTTTATCATAATAACGAAACCATTGATTACCAATAGCACCATAAGCAGAGTTGAGTGATATCTTTCTAGCCATCTGAATATTATTGAAACGACTTATTTGTTTTTTATACTTTTCATCTTTTGTGTTTTCAAATTCTTGTTGTGCTTGTAACATCTTCTTCTTGTAGATAACTCGTTCATTGTATAACTGTTCCATCATCGCAGGTAAGAATCCTTGTTTGTCAGTACGAAACAAAGCACCATTAGGTGTCATAGTTGTTCTATCAGGAATGTTTAATTTAACACCCTTTAACATATCATCAACAGTAATGTCTTGATGTTTACTTTTTAATAATGTTTCTGGTGAAAGATTATATTGCATAATCAAGTGAGGATATAGAGAGTTTAAATCAAAAGATACAACCCAATTATGTAAACCAGTAAGAGGTTCTTTTACATATGCACCTTCATATTGTTCATTCTTACTATGTTTAGACTTTTGTGGTATAACAATCTTTCTTTTTCTCAAGAAGTTATATATCAAAATATCCCAATACTTAACTTGGCCAAAGACATCAGTATAATTAACTTTACCTTCATACGCCATAGTCAAAGCCAAATCAATAAGGCCCATTTTATCTTCTAACTTATCAACGATTTCCACATCTTGAATATTATAATCAATAAAAGATTGAAAGTCATTTTCATACCATTCTCTAAATGTTTCGTATGGGTTTTCATCTTTTTTCTCACCAAGTTCTACTTGAGCAATATAATCAAGTTTATATGATTCTTGTTTTGTATATGTAAACTTTTGATAAAGTTGTAAATAATCATATTGTGATACGCCCATAATGTCATACATCAAATGATTTCTACCCATAGAATATATCTTACGCGAAGATACATTACCCCAAGGTGACAACTCTTTCATTTTACTTTCACCACAGACTTGATTGATTCTGTTTGCAAGATAAGGTATATCAAAGAAGTCAGTATTCCAACCAGTAACAACATCAGGATAATTCTTTGTCCAGAAAGACATAAACTCTAGAATTAAATCGTGTTCGTTAGGACAACGAATATAAGTGACATCTTCTCTTGTGTTCTTGTAAGGTTGAATACCCCACACTATAATCTTTTTAGATTGATGATTCTTAACTGTAATTGATAGTAAAGGTTCTATTGCAGATTCAGGATTTGGAAAACCATTCTCACATTGAACCTCAATATCAATAGTAACGATTAATAGTTTCTCAATATTCCAGTTAACTTTTTGTGGAAATGTATCTGATATGTAAGTATATGCAAATCTATCTAGGCCGTGTACAAGATGAGGTTGACTTTCATATCTTAACAGAAAGTCTTTTGCATCTTTAATACAATCAAACTTGTAGGGTGTAACATATTTGTTATCAAGTGTAGACCAGTCTGTCTGTTTCATTACAGGAACAAACAAAGTTGGTTTGTACTTAACACGAAAATTAACTCTTTGATTGTTATCTACACCACGAACTAAAAGATAGTTACCCCATTGTGTAACATTTGTATAAAAATCCATAAACTAATTATATCACATAAAAATTAAAAATCAAGTCCAATATTCTCTATTTTTGAAATCATTTAGTATTTTTTCTGTAACGCTTTCACCTTCAACTATTTTATCTATAGCTCCAAAACCTGGCATGCTATTTATTTCTATGAATATTGGTTCGTCTTTTTCTCTATCTTTACCAGGTATGAAATCAACACCAGTTAATTTACCACCAACTAAATCTGAAGCTATCATACATTTTTGTTTTTCTAATTCTGTTAATTCTAAAAATTCTGTATCTGCTCCTAGTGATGCATTACTTCTAACATCACCTTTCATTTCCATTCTTTTCATAGCACCAAGTATTTTACCATTACAAATTATTGCTCTGACATCAAACTCTTTTTCAACAAGTTCTTGTACCATTAAATCTATTTTAGGATTTAATAAACTTATCATTTGTACAAAAGAATGTAATGACCTTTCACTCTCTGCTACGACAACACCAACACCTGTCTGACTACCACTTGATGATTTTAGTATTACAGGATATTTTAATTCTAATTCTTTAACAGCTCTTTTAGCATCATCAGAATAACTAATAACCTCTTGTTTGGGTATTCTTAAATTATTAATTTTAAATAATTCACCAGTAAAATATTTACTTGAACATATATCCCAAGTTTTAACAGATGGTACAGCAACAAATCCTTTTTTTTCTAAGATTGACACAATATCAACCCATCTTCTATTACTAGTATAACCCATAGTACCAAGACCACGCGCAAATAATAATGTGTTTTCAGGATTTATTTCTATAGGATTTTGATACTTTTTAGTGCCATCTTCTTCTGGTGTGACAGCATAACCATTTTCATCAAACTCTAAAGAGTTGAGAAATATTTTATTGTTTTTCTCTGTAAGATATAGACCAGTCCATTCAACATCAAAAATTTTAATACCAACTTTTCTAGCAGAGTCTTTAAGTAATTTAAAGTCTGGTCTACCTTCTTTACCGACATCTCTTACATTGTCAGCTGAATTATTAAATACTATTAATTGATATGGTTTTTTATTTTCGTCTTCTTCAATAAATTGTCGTAACGGTTTCATTCAAATAGTTTTTCTTGTTTATCTGTTGGAAAATGTTTTTTGACAGCATTTAATTTATCTTCTGCATCAGCAAGTTTTTTAATCTCACTATCAACCGCTGATACGATATCAGGATGGTCACCTATACCAGCCGGATTTCTATCGTAGATATCTAAGTTGGCTTTTGCTGCAGCTATTTCAGCTTCATATTTCTTTTCAAGTGCTTTCATTACTTTCATTTTCGTCCTTCTTTTTTCCAATGTTATATTTTGGTTCTAAAACCCATTCACTTTTTTCTTTAAAAGCAATAATCTTTATTTGTGACAATGGTGCTTTAAGTTCAGGTTCGTCTTCAAAACCAACTAAGCCCCAATCTTTTAAAAGACAAGCAATAGAGTTTCTTCTACCAATATCATTTTCTGTTATGTTGTGTTCTTTGCCATCTAAAGCAAATAGTTCTTTGAAGTGAACTATATAATATTTACCTTGTTTGTGTAAAATATGACAAGATTGAAAAAGTTTCTTTTCTTTTCTAGAAGATACTCCAATTCTAGAAAGTGTTTCTCTTACTTTAAGAAAATCATCAGGTTCTTTTAGAGTAACTTCAAGCATCTTGTCAATAGACCATAAAGTTTCATTCATTTCATTCCGCCTTTATTTAATTTCATTTTGATGAATTCAATTTGTTCATCATTAAGTATGTCAAGAACCGATTTAGCCTTTGCATTATTATAACCATAATATTCTTTCACATACTCTAGGTTTTTAGATTTGCTAGGTTTAACCCAAGGTGCATATCTTTTCCTAGTTCTAATAGTATTTAGTAAAAAGTCATATTGTAGTTTCTTATCATTAGCTAAGGTCGAGCCGTGTTTATTCATTTCATTCACTAATAAAACACAATCATTATGTGGTGCTAAACACTTGTTAACAATGAATGATGAATATTTCTTTTCATACATTTCATCATCACCATCCATTAGATTTTGTTTAGTGAAGTTAATTGAGTTTAGATATTCTTTTAATTCATAACTCATTTGAATTTACACTCAGCCATAAGTTGTGTTAGACAAGCAAGTAAATTAATTTCTTGGTCTGCCACAAATGCAGCTTTGTACTGATAGTCAGCAATCAACAATACTGCGGTTGCAATAGAACGACCATCTTCAAAATACACATAAAGATTATCATACATCTTTCTGAATATTCTAGCAGGGTCATTATCTAAATTATTGACAACCCATTTTCTCATACTTGTAAAATCTTTTTCTCTAAGAAAGGTTACTAAATCTCTCATATTCTTTTCTGAAAGATTTACAAGAATACCACTGTCTATTTTACCTGACGCAGAATATCTTTGTAATTCATTAAGACATCTTCTCCAATCAGGAAAGAATTTCATAATTAGTTCTGCAACAACTCTTTCTTCAAAGTTTACATTTTCTGTTTTAAGAACATTGTTTATACTTTGTAAAAATTGTTTAGCAAGAACTGGTTTTTCTGAATTAGGAATATTAAATTCAACAACACTACAACGACTATGTAATGGTTCTATAATTCTATTCTTAAAATTACAAGTCAGAATAAAACCACAGTTTTTGTGAAACTCTTCTATCATTCCACGAAGTGCAGGTTGTGTTGATTGAGCATTTAGATAATCTGCCTCATCAATAATGATAAACTTTCTTTTACCTTCTAACGACATTGTAGAAGCAAAGTTTTTCATCTTATTACGAAGAACATCAATACCTGATTCTTCAGAACCATTGATAAGTATATAATCATAACCTATCTCTTCTAACATAGCTTTTGCTACTGTTGTTTTACCAACACCAGGGCCACCAGTTAA
>CAACVD010001258.1_pt1 | contig 12164 bp, 22 predicted proteins | sample 2381771 | NCBI WGS metagenome assembly CAACVD01 (sample SAMEA5211965, study PRJEB30684) | marine metagenome | biome: Marine; feature: Epipelagic; material: Water | collected 2015-10-15 | depth 15 m | reverse complement strand
TGTATCGATCATTTATGTAAATGGCTTTGTCCAATACCCGTGGCTTAGTTGCTGAAGCTCTAGCTTTGGCACACCTTGCCAACGATCCTAACATCTTATGCTTCACAGCTGCTGGTGGTTTAGGACCGATAGATATTATTACTCTTAACAGAACAACTGGAGAAAGAAGATACTTTGATGTTAAGTATGCATCAAAACGAAAGAACCACAAACCAACACACAACCCAAACATTAATCGTTGCTTGTCTAAAGCACAACTGGAGCTGCCATTATTGGTAGAAATAATTTATGTCGATGATAACGGACAAATCACAATTCAACGAGAAACAAAGTCAGTGGACTAATTTCTCTTACGAAGAACTTGCCTGCCAACACACTGGCACAATGAATTTATCAGAAGATTTTTTGATAGCTCTGCAAGAGCTAAGAGATGCTTACGGTAAGCCAATGAAAATTACATCAGGCTATCGATCACCTGAGCATCCTATAGAAGCCAAGAAGTCCAGTCCAGGTTATCACTCTAAGGGAGCTATCGATGTTGCCGTGAGTGGGGAAGATGCGGTCCAACTATTAACAGTGGCATTAAATCTAGGCTGGACGGGTATCGGTATCAACGTGCCATCGTTCATACATCTTGATCGTAGATCAACTCCAACTATTTGGAAATATTGATATGTGGCTATCACTCTTGCCAACCGTTCTTAAAACGGGAGCTGCTATATTTGCCAATAAACAAAAAGCTAAGATACTAATGTCTGATGCAGAATTATTACATGCACAGAAAATGGCATCAGGTGAAGTAGAATACCAAGCACAAGTTAGACAATCAAACGACAAAGGCTGGAAAGATGAATTCGTACTTATTTTGGTATCAATGCCTATTTTATTATTGATATGGAGCATCTTTAGTGATGATCCCAACATACAAGAAAAGATTGATATGTTCTTTGATAAGTTTTCTAACCTACCCTTTTGGTATCAATCATTATTCATTGGCATCGTTGCTTCGATCTACGGATTGAAAGGTGCAGATATATTTAGGAAAAAATAATGTATTGGGTAATTACCATAGTCTTAATGTTTCATGGCACATCTGCCAACATGGAACGAGAATATTTATTAAAAACATTTAACGATGATTGGGCGTGCCACGAGTACATCCAACAAAACAAAATTAAATTGTTGCAACAACATGTGATGGATTATCCCAATCAAATAAAATCATTTGAGTTTTATTGTAACAGCAGATACGGAGAAGAAATATGAAAGCAGCACTGATACCAGGTGCGTTATGTGTATTAATGTTGTTTGTATTTAGTTGCGTAATGGACTCAGCTATGGCTGACAATGATGTTACATCTAGTGGTGCAACTGACATTGACCAAAGTACATCAGGATCAAGTGCATCCAACACCAGTATTAGTGGTGGTTACAACAGTGAAAGCACAACTAATTACCAGTCAGGTTCGTCACAAAATACTACAACCAATAACACTACTAACAACTCTAGTTACACTGGTGATACAAGAACAGTACCAAGTGCGTCAGCTCCAGCTATCAGCTCTATGAGCCAAGACTTATGTACGGTGGGCATATCTGCCGGTGGTCAAACCTTTTCGTTTGGTGCTAGTTTAGGCTTTACCAAACGTGATCTTAATTGTGAACGACTGAAACTTGCTAAAGCATTACACGATATGAATATGAAAGTAGCAGCTATTGCTATTATGTGCCAAGACAGCCGTGTCTTTGCAGCTATGCATAGTGCTGGTACTTACTGTCCATACGATGGATCAATCGGTGCTGATGCTAAAGATAAATGGGAAAAGTACGGCAAGCTACGACCTGACTACGAGGAGTACGTCAAGACATTACGCATAACCGAACAAATAGATAATCAAATATTAGAGGACATGGATGATGGTCAGGTTATTAATTATAGTGGCGGCACTGTTAAGCTCGGTCACGATTAAAGCTGAAACGATTTGCATACAAGACATACCTAATCCTGGGGACACGAGCTGCACAACAACCTACTCCACAGGTACGGCAGCAACTACTAACAATATTATATCTCAAACATTTAATGATGGCTCATGGAACGGCACGATGTTTCCTGACAGCTCTGATTTAAATGAAGCTAATATACTAACAGGCAAACATAAGAAGTATGCAGAAACTACTGTTAGCAGTAATGACTTACTAACTGAAGCTGAAATCCAACAAGGTTTTACGAGTAATTTTGATGCTGAGATACGATGGTGGAACAGTGAAGCATCTACAGTTACTATGTATCAGCATGCAACCAATGGTACTGATACCATTAGTCAGAGTGTAACTCTAGAAGATACCACTAACCATAACTATCAATACAATGATTATGGGAACACTCTTATTGTTGGACCAAACCCTGACAATACTCATGGTACATTAACAGCTGGGTTTAGTTTTGATATACAAGGTAACATTAATTATAACGGTGGTCATGCTGGTGTTGATATTACTAACCCCACACTGACGATTGATTACACAGCTTTGACAGCTGCTACTAGCACCAGTATAGAATATTGCTGGCAAAAAAATCCTCCGACTTGTCCAGGTCAGGATGAGATAGAAGCAGTCACTAACATCATCGAAGATTTTGAAGATAACTTTGAGCTTATATTTGAAGATATAGAAACCATAGCTATTGATGTACCTGATGATTTAATCATGCCTGACTTTCAATGGGAAGCTGAAGAAATAATAATAGATGAACCAACACTAGAGCTAGAGCTGTTTAGTGTTGAGACTGTGGACATGATGCCTGATATGGACACGATAGAAATAATGAGCATACCAATAGATATGCCAATACCTGAACCTGAACTAGTAAATGAGCCACTTAATACTGAGGAGATGATCGATGCCTACGATCTTGAGCCAACTATGGAAGTTACAATACAAGATGAACCCACAACTACAGAACCAGTTGCCGAGTCTATTGAGGTGGTGGCAGAACCTGAAGCAATGGTTATGGCCGAAGAAACTATGCCCGTGCAAGAAGAAACCCCAGTGCCAATGCAAGAAACAGTCGAGCAAGAAATTGTCCAAGAAGAAAGTATTGAAGAAGAAGAAATTATTGAAGAAGAAACCATTGTCGAAACGCAGCAACAAGAAGAAGCTGCTGAACCAGTGGAAGAAGATATAGCTGTTGCAACTGTAGAAGAAGAACCGGAAACAGTAGAAGCTGAGGTAACTGAGGACCAACCTGAAGTCACAATAGATGTTGCTAAGATTGAAAAATTTATTGATGGCAAAGTTAAGAGCCAGGTAGAAAAGGTAGAAGCAACCTTGGTGGTAGTTAATGAATTAGTCAGCCGTGCTATGGCTGCTAACCAAGTGGATTTATCTAGCTATGCCAGCATGAACGCAGCTCTGTTTGATAACCGACAGCTGCCTGATGGCAACCCTGACTTTTTTAATCAAGTGGTATTAGCTGGCTATGACAAAACTATTTACAACAACCAGGTATCTTTAGGAGCTGTTGATCCCGTAACACAACACAACATAAAACTACAAGATGCCCGCAACGAAACTAACAAAGCATATTTAATTTATCAGGAGAAACTAAATGAACTCAATGGTGTCTAAACTAACTAGCATAGCTGCCTTAATTGGTGTCGTATTAACTATTGGTGGTGTGTTTATATCTATAGGTAGTTTTGAAGAACGACTTAGCCAAATGGAAAACAAAGAATTTATAGTTAATGAGACTGTAGATTTATCTAAGGTTAATGAAAATATATCTACCTTAAAAGAAACCATAGGCGTACAAGAAAGTCACATAAAATATCTGGAGATGCGTATTAATGAGCTAACTACTGCATTGGATAATCCTCTTATTAACTAATGCGTAAAGTTAAGGATGCCTTGCTTGGCAAATGTGTCGAGTGCGGCAAAGAGATCTGGCGTAACGATAAAGGCTGGGTCGTAGAAGAATACGATGTTATCTACAAACGCTATCTGTGCCACGATGCTCGGCAAGAGACTACATGCTTTACCGAGCATATACGATGTGACTACATTATTGATTAGTGATTCGTAGCCAATGCTAAAAATGTATTATCATTATGGCAAAAAGGTAATATTTTTAAAAATAAATTTTATAAATCCGTACCTTTAGCCGTAGCCGCCAAATTAAATAATTGTTTTTATTATTTAAAATGGCGGGAGTGACGGGACTCGAACATTTATAAATTCAAATAGTAACATTAATAAATCCCCCAAAACTCACATAAATTATTTACCTCATATAGTTTATCACCTAAAAAAAATCCCCAAAAACTAACAAATATTATAATTATAATTTAATAGCCGTACCCGTAGCCGTACCCGTACTTGTAATTATTCCTTTAAAGCACTATATTATTTGGTGTAACAAAAAGACTACATTGGAGTCTAGAAAAGGAGATAATGTGAACGACAATTTAAAAGAAATTAAGATTGATAATTTCAATAAAGGCTTGCATCGAGGTATCATGTTAAATGAACCTTTAGGTTTTGCAAGTGTAGCTGAAAAGAACAGCTGGTATCAACAAGCATTGTCATTAAATAATGATGACAAAATTGTTATAATCGAATTGTTAAACAATATTGGCTATGATCTTAAAAAAGTAAGGGCAACGTCATGATTGGTGTACAAGGTCCTTTTACAAAAGGTAAAAATCAAATCTACCGTGTGGTAACTCCACACGGTAGTAAACAGTTTAGTATTAATAAAGCCGGTGGTAAACGCCAGGCTAAGAAGTTAGCTCAAGATTATGCTAATGAGTATAATGATGCAGCTGATAAGCAAACATCTCATTTATTAAATATGGGTGCAGACTACACTGTAGCTGACATCATTCGTATCTTTGAAGATCATTTTGAGCAGTTAGACAATTTAGGTAAAAGAGCTGCTACTTCACTAGCTGCATATAAAAATTTATTTAATAGAATTAAATCAACCAAGTATATAGATTTACCATACCAACACATAGCTGAACAATATTTAGACTTAGAAGAATGTTTATACATAAATGGTTGGGGTCATGATGCTGTATCAAAAACTATGAAAGCTCTTAAATATGCTTATCGTATTGCTACACCTAAAGGCATTACATCACCAATGGCTAGTTATATATTTGATAATGGAGCTTCTAATACTGATACCGATGAAGATATAAACGAAGTTATTATACCTACACAATTAGAGCTAGAATCTATACTTAAAGTAGCTAATCCTAAATGGCAGTTGTTTTACAAATTAGCAGCTACTACAGGTATGAGGGTATCTGAGTTACGAGGTTTAGCTTTTGATAATATCGACTTTGCTAATAATTTTATATTGGTTAGACAACAGGCAACACAAAATTTTAAGTTAACCACTAAACTTAAAACTAAAAAGTCTAATAGAGATATACCATTGCACTTGGGTTTAAAAAAATTGTTATTAGAGCTGCGTAATACTTTAAATATAGTGCCAAACATAGGTCATAACAGTCAAACTAAAGGTGTTAAAACAAACCTGGTGTTTCCATCAAGTGTAGGTACAGCTCATTCACGGCAGCATATCTGGAACGTGTTTGAGAAACATAAAAAAGCAGCTAGTGTAAACCTTAAAGGGTCTATGCATTGCTTTAGACACATGTATGCATCAAACTTAATAGACTTTCATAAGCATGGTAAAATGAGTGTGTTAGAAATATCTAATGCACTAGGTCATAGATCGTTTACATTTACCGAAGAAGTCTATGGACATTTAATATATCCACGATCAGAACGACAACAATTAGTTAATGATATATCTAATGCCCAAAACTTTGCTTTTGCAAATTAGGCTATTTTTTGGCTATTTCGAGGGTATGCTATGGTATCAGCTGCCCTCTTTTCGTTAATCCTCGTGGCTCTCAGAGCTTCTTTTTTTGAGCAAGTTTGGCAAATTATCACTTCTATGCCAAATGAATTGTAATGCCAGGTAAAATTTTTATGAGTCTTAAATGGATTGAATCTACGGTGACATAAGTCACATTGCAGATGACATTTCAGATTCTCCATCTTCTGCTTCCATAATTGCTTTACCTATTTGATAGGCAATTTGTGGTACGATGGCATTGCCTAGTCCTCTAAGTCGGTCCACCCTATTGGGTATCCCATGAGCCACTCGACCCACGTTGGGTTCAAACTCCCACCATTTTGTTTCCATTGATTTGGATTTTTTTTTGCAACTTTCTGTGGCAACAAATTTCTCGTTGACTCTGTCACTTTTGGACCACTGTCTTTGTAATCCCGTGCTGTCGGTGTCGGCCACATCAAGTTTGGATGTCTGACTTGATCGTTCAGACTGATTGGCATACCTTTTTCCAATTTCATTTTCATTCTCTTTTCCGAACTCGGCCCTCGGCTGCAATGTGCGTCTGGTGTTCTCCACATCATAGGGTCTTCTCTTACTTGTCTTGATAATGTGATTTGTCTGTTCTTCTCTTTTGCTTCCTTGCAAGTCATTTTCCCTAACCCTCTTTTGCCACCGTCTCCCTCTGCTGTTGGAGTACGCCACAATCCATGTTCTGTATCGTTGGTGGGGAGCATTGACTGCTGAAGCTGGTATAATAAACGATTGGACTTCGTAACCTTCACTTTCCAAATCAAGGTACACTTGTTCGAGTACCATGCCGTCTGAGATGCTAACAATATTTCTGACATTTTCCCCAATGACCCAAGTAGGTTTTGTTTCTTTAATAACTCTAAACATATCGGGCCAGAGATGTCTGTTGTCTTTGGTTGCTTTTTGCTTTCCAGCCACGCTAAAGGGTTGGCAAGGAAATCCACCAACAACAACATCTGCACCATACCCTTGGAATGTTTTGACATCGTCATGGATTGGTACTCCAGGAAAGTTCTTGGCTAATATTTTTTGACACCACTTTTCGTTCTCGACAAACTGTATTGTTTTGAAATAGCCTGTACTTTCCAAACCTAATGCAAAGCCACCAATACCTGAGAATAAATCTATAACTTTTAGCATGCATTATTTTTCTAAATATGGATCTTCAAACAAACGATCAATGATTGCACCACGAATTGTTGTTGGTGAACCGTCTACCCTACGCAATACACTTGATCTCATTTTAGCTAAAGCATCACCAGGATTAGCATAACATTGTAAACGAAACGTCAAATCATCTGACAGCTCTTTCAACATCTCGTGCATGTCAGTGCCATACTTTAGTTTAGGAAATAGTTTGATAACTCTTAAATTAGCATCATTGTCATACTGTGCATTAAGATAGCAGCTGATGTTATTGTAAATAAATTTGATAGTTACACCCTCACGCCTATTGTCTGTAATCTCAAACATATCAGGCTCACTATTCATAACACTACTACTGACCGAGATCGGTTAGGCAAGTATTTAATAAAATTACGTTCTGCTAATTGCTTCACAGTATTGTGTGCTTGACTACGAGCTTTCCATTGCATGTGTTTACAGATCTCTTGCAAGCTAGGTGAATAACCTTGTTCACTTATAAACTGCTTGATAAACTCTAAAACTTTTAGTTGGTTCGGTGTCATTTTATTGGCTTAACCTTTTCTTTTGTTTCTTGATCCTCAAGTTTTTGCAATATCTCTCCCATCAAGCTGTAGTTTATAATGTCTAACCAATTATCTTTAACGTAGGTGTGTCCTGACCGGCTCAATTTTTCTAGAATAATTAGTTTGCAAATAGTAGATCCAGCAACTTTTATACCAAGCAAAGCTGTGTACAGTAGTGCTGTCTTTTTAAATCTAGGCACAAAATCACCATACTGATTGTGTCGTTCTTTAAATATTTTTTCTGCGTCTTTCAATATATCCATCGTTGCTTTCTTGCCTAACCCACACTGAGATCAATAGGGGGAGTGTGAGCTAGGCTTATTTAGTCCTCTAACTAAATGGGTCTTTGTCATCAAAACCACTATCTAGATCATTTTTTTGATAACCACCTAGAGGTGTGCTTGATTCCATTTTTGCCTGTACAGATACAGACAAGTGCTGATTACCTTTTTTATCTTCTTGCTGCCAAGCCGAAGCTCGATAGTTTTGGTCTCCATTAACTGTTGCTGGTCCAGTATATTTCGGTGGATTTGATTTATACTTAGTCGGATCAGCTGGGTACAGTTTGATACTTGCTATTTTTTCATTTGCCATTTGTTATTCTCCCTTCTGACAGTTCTTTTTCTTTTAAAGAGTAAACCTCGTGTACCTTATGAAAGATCTCAGGGTTCTCAGTTTCCATGGATGTAATCCACTTTGATTGCTGCTTTACCACTGCCTGTAATTTAGCAACTTGGCTTGCTTCACCCATTAACCTAATAAGTTCTGCTTGCCGTTCTTCATCTGTTATTGATGAAACTTCAGGTACATCTTCACCAGCGTAGATGTAATGACCTAACCCAAACATAGCCATGCATTTAACTAAGCATCTCATTTTGGTATTAGATATTTGTGTAGCTGATGGGTTTATTACTGCTTGGTTTTTATGATCCATAACTGGCAACCACATATCTCGTGTTATGTTGTGTACTGTCATTTCACATGAGACTGTGGCTGTGCCGTTCTTGTAATACAAGACATCATAGCCTTCCCATTCTCTAAATTTATAAGTTGCATCTGGGTAATGTTGCATCATCATTTTCCATGCCCATGCCCAAGATAGATACGTCAAATTACCTTTTTTTTCGGCATAGTCACTACAATCGATCTTGCTAAGATTAGTCCAGACAATCTCTTTTTTCTTTGTTGTCATGTTATCTCCATTGCGTTGTTAAAATCAATTTTTGCTTGTTCTACAAACTCAGCACCAATATCCCAATAAAATGGATGCTCCCAATCAGGGTTCACCAAACCTAATAGTTTATTGATGTCACCGTTTGCCTGTATAAGTAAGTTTTCACGCAACTTGGCTTTGGATTTGTAAAACTTGATGTGATCTTTCATAGCAGCTTCAGTTAATAAATCTGAATTGCTTGAATCAAATATCGTATATTCTTTTTCATTGGCATAAACGAGAAATGGTCTCTTGCCTGTAGCTGCCCAATAAAAACTAATTTGTCGAGCATGGTCTAACTTTGGTTCTTTTATTGATTGTGTGCTAAAACCGTATGTGCCATCTTTCTTAGGCTTACCCCGTCTTGGCGGTAAAATCTTAATCTCAACTACACAAAATTCATTTTCTAAATCGGTTCTGCCTAAAAGATCAATCTCTGTACCCACATTGTAGTAACGGTTTGCTTCTGATTCGATTGGTCCTCGTAAAGCTAAACTTTTTATAGCTTTAAATAAATTATAACAAATGCGGTGAGCTATCTTTTGATGATAAGCGTGCTGTGCTTCTTCTTTGTCATTAAACATGGGCTTGTATGATGCTAGGTCTGCATCTACAGCTTTTAAATATTGTTTAAAGTTTAGTTTATCTTTGTTTAATATTTTTTCAGAGTTAAAAGTCCAAACAATATCTGCATACACCCATGCTACATGACCACCTACTGCTACACCTAAACGTGGTTTAGCTTCAAACTTAAACTGCCGTCTTATTTCTTGCGTACAACAAAAATACTTCCATGCCCAGTTACCTTCAGGTAAGTGCAGCTGTGATGGTGAATGATGGTCAAACATATACTTAGCAAATGTTTGTGCGTTTGGTGATTCGATTAATTGTTTAAAGTCTGTACTAACGTGTGCGTGCATTATTCTATCTTTGTTGTTAATTTAAAAAACTAAACAAATAAGCTACATTGTAAACAAAAAAAGAAATTTTTAAGCAGACAATAATTAGGTACAAAATGTACTATCAATTAATGATAGAACATTAAATGAAAATGATTGAGAATCGGTGATTGTGATTAATTATTTGGTGGCAATAAAGATCTAGCTTTTTGCATGTGCGTTATTTTTTTAGTAGGTACGATTAAAACACCTTTAGTTTCTACATTCCAAATACGAATATTTTTACCCGAATCATCCATGTACCCGTCAGCGTAACCTATCAGTTTTGTTTGATCTTTAAGTGTAAAAAGTGTCCAAGGGCTGAGTAATTTATCAAATTGAAACTCTATTGGGTTATTGCTAATTACATAAACGTATTCAGTAAACTCTCTGCCTGGATCACAGATAACATAAAATTCTGAGTTATTGTGCCATTCTTTAGGGCATTTAACTAGCCAAGTTTGTTTTAAAGGTCGTACTTTTATTTGATCTATACAAGCTGTGGCTGGTACAAAACGATCTGATGGAGCTTCATAAAAACTACGCCAATCTAAATTGTAAGCATCTGAAATTTCTTTGGCTTTAGCAACTGACAATGCTCTGTGTCCATTTACTATCTTGCTAAATGCTTCACGACTGTAACCTAGTCTCTCACATAGCTCAGTTTGTTTTATTTTGTAACGGTGTAAAACATTCTTAACAATCATGTTGCCATCAAATGGTGAACCGGCGTCTCTACTCATATACTTAATCCTTAGTGGTTAAATTATCATGTTCTATTTATGTACACAACCTTTCTATTGATGTAACTATTTGACTACATTATCGTTGATTCTATTATGCTTTTAGAGGATTATCGGACACTTAATAACATGACATATCAGCAATTAGCTGATTTTTTGGAGATTAGTCATGCCACAGAAGCACTAAGATACTGCAAAGGGATTCGTTTTCCACGCCCTGAAGTGTTTGTCAAAATACAAAACAAGACCAAACACGCAGTAACAGCTAATGACTTTGTTGCTAAGTACAGGGAGCTGCATGAGCAAAAAGTTCAACCTTAATCAATACAAATTAGTCCAAGTGCATTTTCAGGATGCCATGGATTATGAAACTGGTTGGCATGATTTAAAAAAAGTACAGGCTGCAAAAACTGAACCGGTTGTATCTGTGGGTTGGTTAGTAAAAGAAACCGATCAACATGTAGTATTAACAGCTGACTTTTGCAGTGACGGTACTACAGGCAGAGCCATAGCCATACCAAAAGATTGGTGTCAAAAAATCATAACATTAGAAGTAGGTAAAGACTGATGCCATTAGATCCAGAGGATGAATATGGTTGGTAAAGTGACAAATCTGCACAAGCAAGGCAAGTGTAAGCATTGCAGTATTCCATTGTATGGTTACAGCAATACTAGACGATATGTGTGTGGGCATTGTGAGCCTAAGTACGACATGACTGGTCGATATGCACGCAAGATCAATGACTATGTGCCATACATTCCTGAGATCAGTGATGAACGAGCCTTGATGATATTAGAAAATCAAATCGATGATCTAAAGCGTGAAGTATTATTTTGGAAAGCTAAAGCTAATGATAGTTGAGCTGGAGTGGTACGAATATAAAATGGCAGCACAGGTCGGACTAGATCGTAAAGTGCAATCAATTTTAAATGGGCATAAAGATCGATATGGTAGCGTCTGGACACCCATATCAGATGTTGGCTGGTCAGTGGTATCGGCAGTGGCTGAATGTGCTGTAGCTAAAGCTCTCGGCATGTATTGGGATGGTTCAATCAACACGTTTAGTCAACCTGATCTTGGTGACTATGAGATCAAAGCACAGCTGCATCATACGATTGATCCAAACAAACATAGCAACTTCTTAGTTATCAAACCTAACAGTCCAAATCATTTGGTCCATATATTGGTCCTGGTACATTCTAACACCAGGTATGAGGTAGTTGGGTTTCGTAGAGCTAGTGATGCTAAGTTTGAACGCTATGCAGCTCAGGTAGGTAATCGACCAATGTTTTATCGAGTGCCAGCTGATGAACTCGACAGCATAGGATTGCTCGATGGCTAATCTAAGAATACTAAGTTTAGGTGCTGGTGTGCAAAGTAGCACATTGGCTTTAATGATGGAACGTGGTGAAGTGCAAAAACCTGACGCATGTATATTTTCCGATACCATGTCAGAGCCTAAAGCCGTGATGGAGTGGTTAGAATGGTTAAAAAAACAACTATCATTCCCTATTCACATAGTTAGTAAAGGTAACTTACGACAGGACACGATAGACGCTGCTACTGGAGTTGGTAAGTACAAGTATGTGACTATACCTGTGTACACAGTAAATGCTGAAACGCAAAAAAAAGGGTTGTTGCGTAGGCAATGTACGTTT